>JAEEGL013717594.1_pt1 | contig 29357 bp, 19 predicted proteins | sample 9134231 | NCBI WGS metagenome assembly JAEEGL01 (sample SAMN16246548, study PRJNA631951) | gut metagenome | biome: gut microbiome; feature: rumen; material: fiber-attached | host: Bos | place: Iran: Karaj | collected 2018-10 | reverse complement strand
GGATATAATTATCTGCTTTCTTATTCTGTGATATTTTATTGTTTATTAACAAAAAATGAAAACGTTATTTTATATATACTAAGTTGTATAACTAATATATTTTTGCTATAATTTTACTGTAAATAAACGATAAAAAACAAAACTTATATTTAGGCGATATCGTTAAAAATATTGATTAGGAGATTAAAATATTATGAAATTATCACCACTTCAAAAGGCTAGATATACTTATCAGCCAAAATTACCTGGTATGCTAAGACAAGGTATAGAAGAAATTTGTGTTAAGGAAGGCCTTCCTACTGAATCTGTAAAAGATCAAGAAAAGATTAAGGCTTTATTCCCTAATACATACGGAAAAAATGAAATTACATTCCAAAAAGGAAAGAACACTTCAAAAGCTAAAAAGCAAGTTGTAGGTGTTATTTTATCAGGTGGACAAGCACCTGGTGGACATAATGTTGTTTCTGGCTTATATGATGCCTTAAAAGCAACAAATAAAGATAATATATTAATTGGATTTAAAGGTGGTCCATCTGGATTAATTGAAGACAGCTATGTTGTATTTGATGATGAATTTATTAATCAATATAGAAATACAGGTGGATTTGACATTATTGGTTCTGGTAGAACTAAGCTTGAAACTGTAGAACAATTTAAGATTGCAACAGAAGTATGCAAAAAGCATGGAATTACTGCTATTGTTATTATTGGTGGCGATGATTCTAATACAAATGCAGCAGTATTAGCTGAATATTTTGCAGCAAATAATACTGGTGTTCAAGTTATTGGTTGTCCAAAGACAATCGATGGTGATTTAAAGAATGAAGACATTGAATGTTCATTCGGCTTTGATACTGCAACAAAAACTTATTCTGAATTAATCGGTAATATCCAAAGAGATTGTAATTCAGCAAAGAAATATTGGCATTTCATTAAGGTTATGGGAAGAAGTGCTTCACATGTTGCATTAGAGTGTGCACTTGAAACTCAACCAAATATTTGTTTGATTTCAGAAGAAGTTGCTGAAAAGAAGATGTCTTTATCAGAAATTGCTAATTCAATTGCTGATTCAGTTGCTGCAAGAGCTGCTAAGGGCATGAATTATGGCGTTGCAATTATTCCTGAAGGTGTTGTAGAATTCGTTCCTGAATTCTCAAAATTAATTGCTGAAATTAATGAACTTTTAGCTGGTGCTAAGGCTGAAGCATTTAATAAATTAGGTACATGGGCAGAAAAATATGCATTTATTGAAAAAGGTTTAACAAAAGAATCAATGGCTGTTTTTGCTATTTTACCTACAACAATCCAACAACAATTATTCTTAGAACGTGATCCTCATGGTAATGTTCAAGTATCATTAATTGAATCTGAAAAATTATTTAGTGCTTTAGTTAAGAATGTTTTAGAAGAAAGAAGAGCTAAGGGACAATATAACGGCAAATTCAATCCATTACATCATTTCTTTGGATATGAAGGAAGATGCGCATTCCCTTCTAATTTTGATGCTGATTATTGCTATTCATTAGGCTACAACGCATTTATGCTAATTCAATATGGATATACTGGATATTTATCAAAAGTATCTAATTTATCTAAACCTGCAGAAGAATGGGTTGCTGGTGGTATGCCTATTACTAAGATGATGAATATCGAAAGAAGACATGGTGAAGATAAGCCTGTTATTAGAAAAGCATTAGTAGAACTTGATGGTGCTCCATTTAAATATTTTGAAGCACATAGAAAAGAATGGGCTGAAAATACTTGTTATTTATATCCAGGTGCTATTCAATATTATGGACCAGCTGAGGTTTGTGATTTAACAACAAGAACATTAGCATTAGAAAAAGGCACTTTTAAGGACTAAAAATATATATACTTAAATATTATTAATAAAATAAGCCTAAAGTTTTTATGAAAAAGCTTTAGGCTTATTTTTTCTTGCTATATGAATTAACAAAGACTATAATAGTTATGTTTTTTTAAGAAAAGGAGAACAATTATGTTTGAAACCTTCATAAACTGTTTAATTAGAGTTTTAATTTCATTAGCATTTATTATTCCAGGATTCATGCTATGCAAATTCAAAAAAGCTTTTGCTTCACATTTATCAACGTTATCTACAATATTGGTTTTTGTATGTGGACCTTGTATGATAATATATGCATTTTATAGTGCTGCATTAAAAGCTTCAGAATATGGTATAAGTAAATTAGATATGGGACTTAATATGCTATATTTTGGACTTGTTACATTAGCCCTTCAAATAATATTTGTATTGATATTATATTTAATATTAAAGAAAAAATATGCTGATGCTAAATATAGATTATTAACATGTTCATCAGCCTTAGGTAATGTTGGCTTTTTTGGTCTTCCTTTAGTTATGGCTTTAGTTCCAAATAACCCAATAGTTGCTTGTTATTCAAGCGTATATGTTATGAGTATGAATATATTAGCATTTACAGTTGCGGTATTTTGCTTAACAGAAAATAAAAAATATATTTCTTTAAAGGCTGCATTTGTTAATCCTACTGGAATAGCTATATTAATTGCAATTCCTGTCTTTATTTTTGCTGATAAATTAGCTTTTGGAAAATTTGGAATAGAATTTTGGGATTCAATTAATTTGTTAGGTAAAATGACTACACCTATGTGCATGATAATTTTGGGTATAAGATTAGGCGTTACAGATTTAAAGAAATTATTTGTTAGACCATTTGTTTATTTAATATCTGTTTTAAAAATGGTAGTATTTCCAATATTTTCATTTTTTATGGTTTATTTTTTGCCATTTTTTGATAACACCTTTAAAACATCAATATTAATACTTTCTGCAGTTCCATGCGCATCAGTAATTCTAAATTTAGCTGAAATGCATCATGCAGAAGAAGAGATAGCGGCAAATTGTGTTTTAGTATCGACATTGTTATGTTTTATCACTATTCCTTTAATGACGTTATTTATTAATTTGCTTTAAATATTACTCGGATTTAATTCCGAGTTTTTATTTTGTTAAAAAGTTAGTTGACTCTAACTATCTTTAGTGGTATATTTATATTAGTTAGTTATTACTAACTATTAAGGGGCGATTATCATGAGTACAATTTTAGAACAGCTTCTTGCAAATCATTCATCACCTGCAATATGTGGGCTAAAGGCATCTAACCTAATTAATATTAAATATAATGATTCTATCTATAATGAAATAGAAGAATTAAATAAGCTATATCCAAGCTTATGCTTTTATATTTTGAAAAAAGAAAATGATATGGTTTTAATATTAATTTATAGAAAAAAAGTGTTAGAAAAGAAATTATTTGAAAATGACAACAAGTCATTTTTGAAACAATTAGGTTATGATACAACAAGCGTTGAAAGCATGTTATTATGCTTAAAAGAAAGAATGAAGAATGATAGCTTTCCACATGAGATAGGTGTTTTTTTAGGATATGATCTATCTGATATAAAATCATTCATTAAAGGAAATAAATGCTTATATGTAGGATATTGGAAGGTATATTCTAATTTAGAAGAGAAAATGAAATTGTTTAATAAATATACAAAGTGCAGAGAAATTGTTATGAAGATGATTGATAAAGGATTCCCTTTAGAAAATTTTATGAGATAGAAGGAATGGGAAAAATGAAAAAAATTGTAGTATATTGGAGCGGAACAGGAAATACATTAGAAATTGCAAATAAGATTGCAGAAGATTTAGGCTGTGAAGCAGTATCAGTTAGTGATGCAAATGTTGATGAAGTATTAGCTAATGATTTAATTGTATTTGGCTGTCCAGCAATGGGAGCTGAGGAATTAGAAGAAGATGAATTCAAGCCATTCTATGAATCAGTTATGCAAAGTATTGGTGATAAGAAGGTTGCCTTATTTGGTTCATATGGTTGGGGCGATGGCGAATGGATGAGAAATTGGGAACAAGAGGTATCATCTAATTTAGCTACTAGTGGTTTAATAGTTAATGGTGGTGTATCTGATATAGATGATGCAAGCTATGATGAATTTATAAATGCATTAAAATAAGCAGATTTTTATCTGCTTTTTTCTATTTTATATTGAAAAAAGATAAAATATAGTGTAAAATTAAATTGTATAAAACAGAAAGAAGGCTAAATTATGTCGATTTATGATTTTGAAGTAGTAAATAATAAAGGTGAAAAAGTTTCTTTAAGCCAATATAAAGGAAAGGTATTATTAATTGTAAACACTGCAACTGGTTGTGGATTCACACCACAATATAAGGGGCTACAGGAAATGTATGATAAATATAAGGAAAATGGATTTGAAATTTTAGATTTTCCTTGTAATGGATTTTTATTCCAAGCTCCAGGAAGTGATGATAAAATCAATACTTTCTGTACAGTAAAATATAAAACTACATTCCCTAGATTTACAAAAATTAAAGTTAATGGAAGACATGCTGAACCATTATATAAATATTTAACAGATAAGGCTAATGGCTTTGGTGGTAAAATTAGATGGAATTTTACTAAGTTTTTAATTGATAGAGAAGGACATATTGTTAATAGATTCTCACCAAGTGATAAGCCAGAATTATTTGATGAAGAAGTATCAAAGGTTGTTCTAGGTTAATGGAAGAAATAAGAATTAGATATTATTCTAAAACTGGAAATACTAAAGCTGTTGCTTTAAATATTGCTTCTATATTAAATTTGAATGCTTTATCAATAAATGAAGATGATTACAATTCATCTTGTGGATTATTATTTTTAGGTGGTGCTCCATACGCTAATATAATGTCAAGCAAATTAAGAGAATATGCTCTTAATTTAAAAAAAGAAAATGTAAAAGCTGTTGCGTTATTTACAACATCTAATTGGTCAAGAAGAACAGTTAAAGCTTTAAAGAAGATTTTAAAAGAAAAAAATATAGAAGTATATGATGAATATTTATATGTTCATATGCTAACAGTTAAAAATTCATTTAATAAAACAAAAGAATTTGTTGAAAAAATATTAAATAAATATAATGGAGAACAAAATGGAAAAGACAGTTTAATTTTTAAATGATGGTGTTGTAGAAGTTTTCTATATGAAGGATGTAACTTCAACAATTTCATCATATAAAGCGGCTCCAATTGTTGAAAAAAATTAATTAATAAATGACAGTTTGTTATGCTTATAACAGGCTGTCATTTTTGTTTTGTTTGAATAATTCATAATTTTATGTTATTATGGACTTAGATTTTTCATTTTTATAGGGGAAATTTATGAAAGAGACAGGGAAAGTATTAAATCTAATTGGGATAGTTATATCTTTAATAGCGATAGTTGTATCTGCTTTTTTTGTTGCGGATTCTTTTAATAATATAAAAACTAGTCAAATAAATACTACTTCATATAGGTTACTAGTATGTTTAATTCCTAGTACCATTTTTAATATTGTTTGTTTTTTTAAAAGAACAAATAGAAATATTTTAATTGCAGGTGTTATAATCAATGCTTTGTTTTTATATTCATCTTTTGGTATAACACTTTTATCTATGCTAGGATATTTAATTATTTTTAAAGAATTAAATGATATGTCTAAAAAAGATAATGATGATTATTCTTATACAAATGATAATGAAATAATAAATGAAAGATTAAAAGATAGATATAAAAAAACCGATTATAAATTATATATAAATAAACATAAAATAGCTTATGCCCTTTCTTTTGTTATGTTTTTTATTATTGAAGCTTTAGTTATTTATTTAACTATAATTATTACTAAAAAGATGAAAGCGAAAGCGGTTGAAATGGCGGTTATTCCAATTGCGATATTTGGCTTTTTCTATTATTCCTTTATTATTGTTTTAGAGATATTTTATATAATTAATTTTGTATTTATAATAATTGCTTTAGCAAATCCATCAAGGGTTGTTTTAAAAACAAATAAGATTTTAGGAATTGTATCATTTACTATTTTTAATTCAATCGCTTCAAATTATATATTAAAAGAAGTAGATTTAGATATTAAAAATAAAACAGAAAATAATTATGTTATTTAATATTTAGAGGTTTTTTATGATTGAATTATATCTTATTGATTATCATAAATTAATTAAATATAAAGATGATGCTTTAAAAGAATTATCAACTGATAGATATAATCGTGCAATAAGATTTAAAATGGAAGAGGATTCATTAAGAAGTATTGCTGGATCTTTAATGATGAAAAAATATTTAAATGGTTTAGAAGGTATAAAGTATAATTCATTTGGTAAACCATATAAGGAAGGTTATTATTTTAATTTATCTCATTCAGGTGATTTTGTGCTATTTGCTTTAGCGGATAGTGAAATTGGTGTTGATATTGAAATATTTAAAAAGAAAAATGAATCACTTGAGGATTATGTATTATCTTTAGATGAAAAAAATAAATTGAATGATGAATTTGATTTTTATAGATTTTGGACATCTAAGGAAAGCTTAATGAAGTATCTAGGAACAGGTCTTTCAAATAAGATAAAGGAAATACCTGCTTTACCTTTAGAAGGTAAAAAGATATATAATGGTTTAGAATTATTTTCAATTAATTTTGATTATCATAATTACTCAATATCTATAACAACTAATAAAAAAGATAAATATCAATTTAATGAAATTGATATTAAGGATTTGTTATAAAGCAAAAAAGATTTTTAAGGGGATGAAAGTATGAACATATTATTACAATCTGCAGGTGTAGCAATAATGATTGTTATATTTATTTTCTATTTTATAGATAGAAAATCAGCAGTAAGATCAAATAAATTATTCTTATATCAAGCTATAGCTATTTTATTATCTGCAGTAATTGATATATTCTCAATTGTTTGCATAAACAATCCAGATATATTTCCAATGCTATTTACCAAAATAATTTGTAAGGCTTATTTAGCTACAGTTGTTTTGGTTGTATGTTTAGGATTAGTATATGTTTTAGGTGATATAAGAAAATTGCATAAAAAATTATATAGAATATTATGTTTAATTGGTTTTTCTGTTTTTACAATAGCGGCTATTTTAGTATTTGCATTACCAATAAATGTCGTATATGATCCAGTAGGTTTAAATGATTATACTGAAGGGTTACCAATCATAATGACTTATGTTTGTACATTTATCATTATGGGTATTACTGTTTATGTTGTTTTAAAATATAAAAATGAAATATATGAAAAAAGAGTTTTAGGTGTAATTATTTTCATAAGCGTATGGATTTTTGGTTCAGCAATTCAAGGACTTGTAAATTATGTTTTAGCTGATTTAGGAATAATTATATTAAGTGTATCATTATCTGAAGCACTAGGCTCATTAGTAATATATATCATGCTTGAAAATCCATCATTAAATGTTGATAAGGTCACAGGTGCTTTAAATAGAAGAGCATTTTTAGAATATGTTGATGAGGTTTTAGATAAGGGAGCTAAAGAAGAATTTTTATTAGTTAATTATGATAATGAAATGTCTAAATATATTTTAGAATATAATTCTTTTACTAAAAAATTCGTTAAATCAATCGCCTTATTTAATGTTGGTAAAATATTTAAAAATGATAGAAATGATTTTATAGTAACATTAAAAAATCATGATGAGAAAGATATTAATGAAAGAGTAGCCTTATTTAAGGAACAATTTTATTTAAAAAATAATATTACAACAGATATTCCCGTTAGAATTTTACATTTTAAAAATTTAAGTTATTATGCTGATACAAATGATTTTATAGAGGTTATTAAATTTTTGAATTCAAATGAAACAAGTATTGAAAAGCATATAGTAGAAGTTACTGAAGAAATGGTCTCTGATGTACATAAAAAATTCATCATGAAGAAAAAATGCGATAGAGCTTTAGCTTCAAATAGGGTTGTTGTCTATTTCCAACCAATTTATTCAAATGTAGATTCAAAATTTACAACTGCAGAGGCTTTAGTAAGATTAATAGATGAAAATGGTAAATTAATATATCCAAATGATTTTATTTTAGATATGGAACGTGATGGTAAAATCATTGAATTAGGTAGAATTGTTTTTGAAAATGTTTGTCAATTTATTAGTGAAAATGATCTTGATGAATTAGGAATTCAATATATAGAGGTTAATCTATCTACAATTCAATGTATGCAAACAGGTTTTGCTGAAAGTTTTATCGATATAGCAAAAAAATATAAAATAGATCCTAAATATATTAATTTTGAAATTACTGAAACTGGTCAAACGGTTAAAAATGTATTGTTAAAAAATATGAATAAACTAAAAAAATATGGTTTTGCCTTCTCACTTGATGATTTTGGTACAGGTAATTCAAATTTAAATTATATAGTTGATATGCCTGTTGAAATTGTTAAATTTGATAAGACTATGGTAAATTCATATTTTAATAACGAGCTTGCTTCATATGTAATGAATTCAACTATTAGTATGATTAAAGGCTTAGGATATCGTATCGTATTTGAAGGAATTGAAACATATGAACAGACAGTAGCTGTTAAAAAAATAAATGTTGAATATATTCAAGGATATTATTATTCAAAGCCTATTAAGCAAGAAGAATTCATTGAATTTATTAAAAAGAATAATTCTAATTAAAAGCTGTTTTTACAGCTTTTTAATTTTAATGAAAATAATGAAAATTTTTAATAGACATCGATTATGTCTACTTAGATGTTATAATATAAAAAGAATAAAAAATATATTAATTCTTAGGCGTTATTATGCTGAAAATATGATATATTATATTTAATGATTATTTCAATTTTAATGAGAGGTTATATTATGGTTAAATTAAATGATTTAGCGAATATTTTATTTGAAGATTTAAAGAATAATGAATCCTTTTTTAAAACAAAAAAGGTCTTTTTACCATCTATAAAATTAGAATCATTTTTAAAATCTTATTTTTTAAAAAATAAAGATGATGTTTTAATGAATGTATTATTTATAGATATTAAAAAAGGTTTATTTTCTTTATTTAAAAATGTAAATAATTATAATCTTGCAAATTCAAATCAAATTAAATCAATTATTATTAATTATTTGAATAATAATGAAATTAAAGAATTGAAAGAATATTTTGTTGAAAAAAATCAAGCATTAAGAAGTATTAAAATATATGATATCGCCTCAAATTTAACTAAATTATTTAATGACTATGATAATGATTTTTATACACCAGTAGGCTATCAAAAAGATATATATTCATATTTAAAAAAAGAATTATTAAATAATAATTTAACAACATTAAGAATGCTATATGAAAATGATGAAATACTAATAGATGATGAAATATATTTATTTGGCTTTTATAAATATTCTAATTTAGAAAAAGAAATAATAAATAAATATGATAAAAAATTAATAAAAGCATATGAAATAAAAAATAATGAAATAATAAAAGATTTAAGCAAGGGCTCATATTTAGTAAAGGCACCTAATAAATTAAGAGAAATTGAATATTTACATAGCACAATTTGCAATTTATTAAAGGATAATAATAATACTTATAGTGATTTTTTAGTGTTGAGCAATAATATGACTGATTATGAAATGGAAATTAAAAGAGTTTTTAATCAGGATAATTCTAATTTTATTAACATACCATATTATTTTAATGCTTTAACAAATTATACAAACAATACCTATAGCATTATTACTAAATTAATTGAAATAGCTAATAAAGGCTATTTTAATAGAATTGATTTTGTTGATATTTTATCTAATTCCTTAGTAAAGAAAATAAGAAATATTGATGATCAAGAAATAGATTCATGGATTAAAGCTATAAAAAATTTAAATATATATAGAAAAGAAGATTGGTTATATTTAAAAAATAGATTATTAGTTTCTAAAATAAGTGATATCAATGATTCAAATGATGAAGTAATTTTTAATGATTTTAAAGCAATCCCTTATCAATCAATTGGTTTAAATGATGATTCAATTGTAAAAATTATCATGCTTATTGATGATTTAAATGAATTTTTAAATTTAACAAAAACACCATTTGTAAATGAAACTTTTTTAGATTCAATAAGTTTTGAATTTGAAAAATGGTTATCTATAAAAGAATATGGAATAGAAAAAAATTCATATTTTGTAAAAATCAATGAATTAATAAATTTTTGGAAGAAAAATGAAATATATAACATATCTATAAATGCATTATTTTATTCAATTATAGATATAATAAATAAGCCAAGAAGAAATATAGGAAGCTTATATTCATCAGGAATAAGCTTTTCAACATTTGATGATAATTCATTCATAAGCGCTAAATATTTATTTATCATTGGGGGATCATCTGATAATTTACCTCAATTAAAAACAAAAAATCCATTAGATGAAAGAAACGAAGATATTAATTATATAGATGAAGAAAATTTATTTGATTTAGCAATTTTAAATTCAAATCAAGTGTTTTTTAGTTATGTAAATAAAAATCCTAAAACATTAGAAGAACAATATTATGTTTCTAATTTTATAAAGCCTTACATCAAGAAAGAAAAAGTATTTGAAATGACTCTAGATGAAAATAGAGAATTTAATGAGCTATATACTAAAAAAGAATTTAAAAATAAAATATTTAAAAATAATTTAATAAATGAAAATAAGGATATTGATAATAAATTTAAAGAAGAAGGCCAAGAAAAGCAATTATCTATCAAGGCATCAAAGATGGCTGAATATTTAGATGAACCACTAAAATATATGGCTAATTATTTATTTGGAAAAGATTATGATGATAGCATTGGAGAGGCTTTTGAATCTTATGAATTAAATAATTTAGATAAGAGCTTATTGTTAAAAAAATTCGTTAAAGAAATAATTTTATATGGTGAGGTAATAACAAAAGAAGAAAGATTGGTATTAGAAAATGTTTTACCTCATGCGAATGCTTCTGAAATATATGAAAAACTAAAAAATGAAGCTTTAAAATTTGTAGAAGCAATTGAAAAAGCAAATGAAGGCTCTAAAATTGAAATTTTAGCATTAAAGGATATAGCGATAAAGGATTTTAATATTATAGGTGATATAGAGTTTGTTTATGTAAAAAACAATTCTATATCAAAATATTATACAGTTAAAAGTGCTAAAGCATCTGATGTTGATAATTATAAATTATACATTGCAGCTTTAATCAAAAATGTTATTGATAATAAGATAGATATAATAAATTTAAATAATAAATATGAATTTGAATTAAATCCAAATAAATCAATAGATATTTTAAATAATATTTATAATAATATGACGGATTTAAAAAATATCAAATTCTATACTCATTCTTTAAAGAGCGAAGATGTTTCAAGCTATAATGATATTATAGATAAAACATTAGGCGATAGCTCTGTTTGGAATTTTTTTGATTATGCTAAAATGATTGATATATATAATCAAATTGGATACGATTTTGATAATTATAAAAAGCAATATGAAGAATTTGAACGTAAGCATTTAGAATTAATATGTTATTTAAAGGAGGATAAAAAAGATGAATAAAATAGAAAAATTTGATCTTAAAACTTTTAATCCTTTAAATGATAATTTAGTTTTAGAAGCATCTGCAGGTACAGGTAAAACCTATAGTGTAACTGAAATTGTTAATAAAATTGTCTATTCTTCTGATGAACCAAAGGAAGCATTAAGAAAAATATTAATTGTTACATATACTGAAAAGGCAACAGGTGAGCTTAAGGATAGAATAAAAGCAAGATTGGAAGAAAAAGGTAATATAACATTCAATATTAATGATTTTAATATATATACAATTCATTCATTCTGCCAAAATTCTTTAAAAGAATTTGGAATTGAAGCTAATCTACCTTTAGGTTTAAATGTGATAGATGAAAAGCTATATTTAGAAGATTTTGTTGATGATTATATAAGGAAAAACATTCCTTTAAGTGAATTGCAATTATTTGATAAAGACAAAATAAATATTGATAGCATCAAGGAATTATTAATATCTTCAATAAATAATTATTATTTAGATTTTAATAATAAAAATGTTAATGATATAGTAAGCATTGAAAAAAAAGAAGCATATAGTAAGGTTTTAGATGCGGAAGATTTTGAAGATTTTAGATTATTATTTGATGAATTTAATGAATCATATGAATATTGTCTTAATTCTACAAATGAAAAATTAAATGAATTAGCCCAAGATTTAAAAGATAATTATAAAAATTGCCGTTTATCAAAATTTGGAAGAAGAATTAGAGTAACTAAAAATTATACTGATGAAGACAAAAATGTATATGATGATTTAAAGAATTTTGTAAATGAAATAAATGAAGATTTTTTTATGAAAAATTGTTTCGTTTCTAAATATATTGATGATTTATATATAAAATGGCAAGAAGAAAAAATAAAGAATAAAGAGCAAGCATTCAGTGATATGATTCGTTCTGTAAGAGAAACGATACTTACTAATGCTGTTTTTAAGAATGCTTTAAAAAAGAAATATCAATATGCTATTATTGATGAATTCCAGGATACAAACCAATTACAATTTGATATATTTAAATCAATTTTCTTAGAGGATAATAACCATCATATTATTGTTGTAGGTGATCCTAAGCAATCAATTTATTCATTTCAGGGTGCTGATTTAGGTGTTTATGAAAAGGCAAAAAAGGAAATTGTATCAAAAGGTGGATTATTAAAGGAGCTTGATACAAACTGGCGTTCATCAGAAGATATGATTAAAGCTTGTAATTCATTCTTTAAAAATCAATTTTTTAAGGATATTGATTTTAGAGATTCATTATATAGTGGCTGTGATAAAAAAATGCTTTATAAGGGTAATCCTATAAATGCATTACAAATAGGGGCTATAGAAACAGAAAATGATTTTGAGCCTTTAAGCTCAAATGATTATGCTAAAGCAATAATAGAAAGAATAATTGATTATTGTTTTAAGGATAAAAATGGTAAAACAAATTTACAAATAAAGCCTAAAAATTATAAGGATGATAAAGATAATTTAGTTATACCACCTTATCGAAATGTTAAATTTTCTGATTTTGCAATTATTTATAGAACAAGGTCTGAGGTTGCTCCAATTGAAAGATTATTGAAAAGATATGGTATACCTTATGTTAAATTTAAGGATAATACCTTATTTAAAGGAAAAGAATGTGCTCATTGGATTGCGGTACTTGAGGCAATTAATTCAATAGATTTTACAGGAAACAATAGAAATAAATTCAAAAGAGCTTTATTTACAGATTTTTTTGGTAGAAGCTTTTATGAAATAAATGATTCTTATTTTAATAAGGATGATTCTTGGGAAATGGAATTAATTAATAAATGGAAAATTATTGCTAAAGAAAAAAATTGGGAATTGTTAATAGATTCTATATTGGAAGATTCTAGTATTTTGGAAAGATTAAATTCACTTGATAAATTACAATCTATTTCATATTTTAAACAAATTGGTGATTATGCAATATCTTACTTATATGATAATCATAATTTAGAAGAATTAATTGATAATCTAACAAATTTAAGCAATGGTGAAGCTAGTGATGATGAGGATTCTTCAACTGTAAATGTTGGAACAGATTTTGATTCTATTAAAATTATTTCAATGCATTCATCTAAAGGCTTACAATATCCAATTGTTATTTCAGTTGGAGGCTTTAAAGGAAAAAATATAAAATCAAAGACTTTTTTATATCATGATAAATCTAATAAAAAGCATCTTTGTTTTAATGCATCAAATGAAGTTAAAACGGATATGGAGGCTGAATGGATTAGATTAATATATGTTGCTTATACAAGATCTGAATATATGCTAATGATTCCTTATTATGCACCTAGTAAGAATGAAGATGTTTATATTGATACATTAAGGGGAAGAACAAAGGCATTTTTAGATAATAAGAATAATATATTTAGTTCTTTTATTGATGAAGGATTATCATCATTTGAAATAAAAAATAAAATTAATTCAATTCTAAATTCTATTTCTAAAGAAGATGAATTAGAAAAGATGAATTCTCAAAAAAGAGCTATTAAGGAATTAATTAAATCTGGAAATGATAAAAAATCATTTAAGCATGCATATTCAAGCTTATCTCATCCTAAGGATAATAAAGAAGCTTTAGATATTGATGATCCTGATTTAATTAATAAAGAAGGAGAAGAAACCTTTGATATTTCAGATTATGATAAAATAAATATTCCTTTAATTAATAATCTAGATAATAATAAATTACCTTTAATAATTCCAAATAAATTTCCTAAGGGTGCAGATATAGGTTCTGCCTTACATGAGGTGTTTGAGCTTTCAACTTTTACAGATTATTCTTTAAATTGTTATGATAAGAATATTCATAAATTAGAATTGATTATAGATAATGCTTTAAAGCATTATAAAATCAATTTAAATGAATATGGCATAAATTATATTAAAGATATCGTGAAAAATGTTTTAAACGCTGATTTGACGTTAATTAATGGAAATGAATTATTGAATAAGAAAATTAAATTGTCAGAAATAGATGATTCAAATAAAAAAGCTGAAATGGAATTTAATTTTAATTTAATGAATCAAAAATTTAAAAATTATTGTAATGGATTCATTGATTTAGTATTTAGACAAGGTGATTATTTTTCTATTTTGGACTGGAAAAGTGATGGATTAAATGAAGATGATTTATTCTCTTATAGTGATTTTGATTCATTAAAAAATCATACAGATAATCATTATTCAATTCAAAGAGTTTTATATTCTTATTGTTTAATTAAATGGTTAAATTCTATTTATAAGGAAAAGGATTTAGAAGAAACATTTAATAAGCATTTTGGTGGAGTATATTATGTATATTTAAGAGGCTGCAATATAGATTCAGGAAATGGAATATATTGTCAAACATGGAAAAGCTTTAATGATTTGAAGAAAGCATTTGATTTTATTATTAAGGATAGAATAGGAGGAGATTTTAATGATTAATTATAATGAATTTTATGAATTATTAAAAAAAGTAAATCTTATTACTCCTATTTGGAAATATGAGCTTGATTTAATTTCAAATGAAATAAAAAATGAAAAGAATAAGGATTATTATTTAATTATTTTTGCGATTTATTTTTCATTAGTTAATAGTGGAAATATCTGTATTTCATTGGATAAAGATATATTAAGTAATAAATGGAATAAGCAGGTTTTAGGCTCTTTAAAGCTTGAAGAGGATAAGGATGATTTTGATTTAAATATATTTGATGAAATCAAAAATATTTCAAATGAAGCATTTATTTATTTAAATGAAATAAAGAATTTAAATGTAGTTGGAATAAATCATATATTTGAAATAGAAGATGATTATTTATATTTAAAAAAATATAATCATGCTAGAGTTGGTATTATTAAATCAATTGATAGATTATTTAATATTGAATTTAAAAATGAAAATAAATTTAAATTGAATGATATTTATAAAAAAGGATTTAGTTTAAATGAGGAACAAGAAAAAATAGTTAAGGAAGGATTAAATAAAAATTTAATAATTACAGGTGGACCTGGTACAGGTAAAACAACAACTATTTTATTCATTTTATTAAATCTTTTAGCAAATAACCTTAATTATAATATTTATCTTGCGGCGGCATCAGGTAAGGCTGCAGGTAATATGAATGATTCTATTAAAGGAAGCTTAAATTTAATAAGTGATGATTTTATAAATTCACATCAAGATATAATTAATAAAATTAAAGGCTCAGTATCTGATGAAGAACAAAAGATAGAAGAATTTACTATTCATAGATTATTATGTAATGATTTTAATACTCAAAAATTTAAATATAATGAGAATAATCAATTTGAAAATAATTCTATATTTATCATTGATGAAGCTAGTATGATAGATGTTAACATTTTTAATTCTTTGTTAAATGCGATTCCTACTAATGCTAGATTGTTTATTTTAGGTGATAAAAATCAATTACCTTCAGTTGAGGCAGGCGCTGTATTTAGTGATTTATTAAATAAATTAAAAAATAATAAAATCGAGCTTGTTACATCACAGCGCTTCAAAGAGGGTTCACCAATAGATCTTTTAGCTAAAAAGGTTAATAATGGTTTAGATTTAGAATTAAATGAATCAGATTTTAAGAATTATAAAGAGTTTGAAGTGTTAGAATTTAATAAAGGTACTTATTTATTGAATTATTATAACAATGATGGAAATAAAGAAATTATTCCTTCAATGGTTTCTAAGTGGGTTAAAAATTTTTATCAGGATAATGATATAATTAGTGCTTCAAATGAATTAGATAAAGATAATATTTCATCAAGTGAATTGAATGAAATATTTAAATTCACAACATTTTCTAAAATTATTTCAGCTGAAAATAATGGTTTAAGAGGAGTTAATACAATTAATTATTTAGTTAAAAAATTAATTTATAAAAAGGATAAATTAACTAAAAATATAATTAATAAATCATTGAATAATCATTATGCTGGTGAGCCAATGATGATTAACAAAAATAATAAAGCGTTAGATTTATATAATGGTGATTGTGGTATTTTAGTAACATTCAAAAATGATGATACATTATATTTTATGGTTAATAAGGAAAAGACTAAATTAAATTTAAGTGGTGAAAGAAAAAAGGATAATATATTTAAAATAGATAATTATATTTTTTATCCATTTAGATTAATTTCAGTAAATGAAATTGATTTAGCTTATGCAATTACTGTCCATAAATCTCAAGGCTCTGGCTATGAAAATATTTTTGTTATATTACCGATAACTAAAGGTCATCCGCTTTTGAATCGTCAAATTGTTTATACAGCTATAACTAGAACTAAAGGTAATACTTATATTTTATCTAATTTAGATATGCTAAATGAGGCAAAGAGTACTGAACTTCAAAGAGATACTAATGTTATATAATATAAAAGGCTACAATTTTTTGTAGCTTTTTTTGATATAATTATAATCTTTCTATTATTTTTTTAGTTTGTTTGAATAGATATCTTAAAAATGCTAGAATAATAAAGAAGCTAATCGATTAATAAAAAAAGGAAAGTGATAAAGTGACTGAAAGAATTTATTTAAACAGGGATTGGGTCTTTAATAATCAAGAAAAGGTTGATATTCCTCATAATGTATATGATATTCCATATAATTATGTTAATGAAGATGATTATCAGCTAATATCTAATTATAAAAAGAATATTTTTATTGATAAGAAATATGAAGACAAGAATTTGTTTTTAGTTTTTGAAGGTGTTGCTCATTATAGTGAGGTTTATATCAATAAAAAGTTAGTTATTAAAAATAATTGTGGCTACAATTTATTTAAAGTGAATATTAAAGATTATGTTAAATTGAATGATAATAACGAAATAGAGGTTATTGTTAATTCTAAGGAGGATTTAAATATTCCTCCATTTGGAAATGTTATTGATTATTTAACATATGGTGGTATTTATAGAGATGTTTATTTAGATATATGTAATGATATTTATGTAGAAGATTTATTCGTAAAGCCTAAATATGAAAACAATAAATGGGGAATTGATTTAAGTGTTACTTTAAATAAGGAATCTAAATATAAGGTTATAATTTCATTTTTAGATAAAGTAGTTTATGAAAATGAATTTGATAAAAAGGATAATTATATTGAATTTAATGAACCTAAGCTATGGGATATCGATAATCCTAATTTGTATCAAATAGAGGTTTTAGTTGATGATGATAAATATATTGATCATTTTGGACTTAGAACAGCTATATTTAAAAATGATGGTTTTTATTTAAATGGTAAAAAGGTTAAGATTTTAGGATTAAATAGACATCAATCATTTGCCTATGTAGGATATGCAATGCCTAAGAGCATGCAGGAATTGGATGCGAAAATATTAAAGGAAGAATTGTGCGTTAATGCGGTAAGAACATCTCATTATATGCAAGGTAAGGATTTTATTAATGCATGTGATAAATTAGGACTTTTAGTATTTACAGAAGCACCAGGCTGGCAGCATATAGGAAATGATGAATGGAAAAAGCAGCATGCGATAAATGTTAAAAATATGGTAACAGAATATAAAAACCACCCATCAATCATATTATGGGGTGTAAGGGTTAATGAATCTGTAGACTCACATGATTTATATTTAGAATGTAATAAAATCGCAAGAGAAATAGATCCTACTCGTCAAACTGGTGGTGTAAGATGCTATACACATGGAGAGGAATTAGAAGATGTTTATACATATAATGATTTCTGTGATCCTAATATGGAGCGTGGATTATCATTAAAAGAAAATGTTTGTAGCAAAAATATTCCATATCTAGTATCTGAATTTAATGGTCATATGCACCCAACAAAAATGTTTGATAGAGAAGATGTTAGAATTAATCAAGCATATAGATTAGCTAAGGGTATGAACGAATTTTATGGTGATTCTAATATAACAGGCTTTTTTGCTTGGTGTATGAATGATTATAATACCCATAAGGATTTCGGTTCTGGAGATAGAATTTGTTATCATGGTGTTTTAGATATGTTTAGAAACCCTAAGGTTGCAAGCTATTTATATTCATCTCAAGGTAAAAAGGATTATTTTAATTTATCTTCTGAATTAAATATTGGTGATTATGATGCAAGTAATATTGATAAAATATATGCATTTACAAATGCTGATAAGATTAATTTATATAGAGATGGAATATTAATTAAAACATATGATAAAGAAAATAGAATTTTTACTAATATTCCAAATAGTCCATTTTTAATTGATGATTTTGTTGGTGATTTATTAGAAAAGAATGAAGGCTATACTCATAAAGAATCAGAAATGATGAAAGCTGTCTTATACCGGACTTTAAAATATGGTAATAAAATGCCATTTAAATATAAGATGATGTATTTAAAGCTAATGCTATTCCATCATGTTAATTATCAAAAGGGATATGAGCTTTATGGAAAATATATTGGTAATTGGGGTTCTAAAGAAATTGTTTATAAATTTGAAGCCATTAGAGATAATAGAATTATTAAAACAATTAATTTAAGTAAGGCAAGAGAAAAAAGAATTATATGTAATCCATCAAGCTTAGTTTTAAATGAAAATCATACATATGATGTAGCATTAGTAAGAATTAAAGCAGTTGATCAAAATGATAATATTTTATCTTATTATAATGAAGGCTTTAAGGCAGAAGCCTCTCTTGGTATTGATTTAATAGGAGGAAATATTCAAACATTTAGAGGTGGCTATACTGGTATATATGTTAAATCTAATGGAAAATCTGATAAGGGCTTATTAACAATTGAAACACAATTTGGAAAAGAAGAAATAGAATTTAAAATTAATTTATAAAAATAAAATAAAGCTGTGAATTTTAAAAAGTTCACAGCTTTATTATTATATGCTTCTTAATGAATCTACAGGCTTTTTCCTTGAAATTAAATATACAGGAATAAATGTGGCAATTGTTGCGACAATTACTGCGATAGCAAGCATTAATGATACAGATAAAGGACCGAATGTTAATAGCCTTAATGATAATACTAATTTTAAAGCTATATATTGATTTAAATATTCGACAATACAAATCGCTCCAACTAAAGCAAGTATGAATGCTATTAAAGCGATTGATACTGATTCAGAGAAGAATATTTTAAATACATCATTTCCTCTAGCTCCAACAGCTCTTAGTACACCAATTTCATGTGTTTTTGATGCAATTGAAACAGTTATGAAATTAAATAATAATATTGCAGAAAATATCGCAAGAACAATTCCAGCATATAAGAAAATCTTCTTTAATACATTAATCATTTCAACAATTACATTTATTTTGGCATATAAGGTATTATATGTATCATAATATGAATCATTTTCATTAATTACATTGATTTCTGTAAATATATTATGTGAAGTAGTAGTCGGAATTAATATTTCAGTATAATAAATGGTGCTATTTTCTAATTTATAATTAGTTTTTTCTGTTTGATAATATGATTTTTCAAACATTTGAGCCTCATTTTGATTTACATAAACGCCTGTTACATAAAATGTTTCTGATGTAGGTAATATATAATAACCGCTAATTTTTTTGTTTAATGTAACAGAAGAAGGATCTGAATCATTGTTAATCTTTAAATTTATATTAAAATCTATATTTGATTTTTTAATATATTCATTTAAAATATTAATATTAAATTCTTTTTCTTCATCTGTTATGTAGTTATTATTTTTACCTGATTTTGCAATTTTAGCTAGGATATATGTATTTAAATGAAGTGGATTACGATAATAATTAGTTAATTCTAAATAAGTATAATAATCTGCATCTAATGATAATTTACCTAAATTATTAATGTAATCATAATAATCATCCTTATTTTCATCATTAATAAAATTTTTATATGTATCAGTTTCTAAAATTTCATTTATTCTTGTTTGATTTAATTCAGGATTTAGATTTAAAATATTTAATTCTGTTTCTAAATTATAATAATCTAAATATTTTTCTTTAAAATTGTTTAATTCTACATTTGTGTGATTAGAATTGGCAATTTTTAAAGCTTCAGATCTAGATAAAGTGTAATATTTAGCATAATACTTACTGAATTCTTTTAATGTTTCTTCATTAAAAGAAGAAGTATCGAATTCAAGAGAATTATAATTATATAATTTAAATAAATCATCGATTGATACGACAATAGAATTGTTATTTTTTTCATTGAAATAATAAATTGGAAGAGTTGCCTTATCTATTGAATTATAGTTTGAATATAAGATTGATTTATCAGTTGTTTCAACTTCATAATTTTTTGAAGTGACAAAATATCTATTAAATTCATTTTCTGCATTATATAAACGAGGAATATGATTATAATTTTCTTTGAATTCATCATGAAATTTATCTGATGTTAATAATACAAACACATTAGAATCAAAAATATAATTAGAAAAATCATATAAAGTATCAGTTGGCCAGCCGTCAGTAGTTTTCTTATCATTATAATTTTTTAATTTTTCAGGCATAGGAGTTGCCTCAAAAATACCTTTAATAGTAAATGCTTCGTTAAAGCCATTAATACAATTAATTCAGCCTTAGTATTTGCCTCTATTAAATTAGATGTATAAGGATCAATAACATCATTTGCTAAAATATTTTCGGCCATAAAGCTTGAAATAGCTATATCATATGTATTAGTAGGATATGTTCCATATAATAAATTACGATATTTTGATTTTTCATTTGCATATCCAAAGCCTCTTATTTTATTTGATGATAGAGTTTTTGGAGTTGTATCATTTGCTGCATAATCATTTATTTTTAAATCTAAGTCAGCAGTATAATAAATGCCTAAAACATCATCACCATATTTTTCATTTAAGGCATCAAATTCTTCTTTAGTAAAATAGGTTTCTCTTGATGCGGTATATTCAGAATATAGGCTGTTATCATGATAATAATTAAATAATACATTATATTTTTTATTGATAACAACTTCATTATATTCTGATGCATTAAAACTATTATTAACAACCTTTGGTTTATTAAAATCCATTAAAGAAGAAGCAACACCAAATAAAATGAATGATGTAACAGTTAAAAGAATAGTTAATATTAATCTAAATGGTTTTATTCTTAAAGATGAAATACCCATTTTTGCTGCCTTGCTCAAAGGCATTTTTGATTTTATTAGGTCTCTATCAAAAAATGTATGTTTATTTATTTCTATTTTTTCATCGTCGGTAATTAAAAATTTTTCTGTGCTATTAGCATCATCAATTCTATTAACTTTTTTAAATGATGAAATATCATCATTATCCTTAGAAATAATAATTTGTCCATCGTTTTCATTGATGAAATTAATAATTTCTTTAATATCTTTATTTCTTAAATTTTTACTATTTTTAATTGCTAATGTATTATTACCAACAATTTCAATATTTTCATTTATAATTCTTGCTTCAATTTTTTCTTTTGTTTCATCAGATAAGATTTTTCCATCCTTCAATTCGATGATTCTATCGCCATAAATTTCTGAAAATTCTCTATCGTGAGAAACTACAATTACTAAATGATCCTTTGATAATTTTTTTAAAGTATCAAATACTTGTCTACCTGTTTTAGTATCTAGAGCACCAGTTGGCTCATCAGCCATGATTATTTTAGGATCTTTTATTAAAGCACGAGCGATAGCTATTCTTTGTTTTTGTCCACCTGATAAGGTGTTAGGCTTTCTTTTACCAAAGCCTTCTAAATCAACTTGTTTTAGTAATTCTAAAACTTTTTCTTGGTTTTTCTTTTTGCCTTGAAGCTCTAAAGCAAGTGATAAATTATCTTCAATACTAAATTCACTTAAAAGATTATATTCTTGAAAAACAAAACCAACATAAGTATTTCTATATGAATCAAAATCGTCTTTAGAAAAAGTAGAAGAGCTTTTTCCCATTATGATAACTTCTCCACTATCAGCTTCGTCAAGTCCACCACAAATATTTAATAATGTAGATTTACCTGATCCTGATTTTCCAAGCAAAAAAACCATTCCTGTTTGTGGGAATTTAATTGAAACATCATCTAAAGCTTTTGTTATAATTCCTTTAACATTGTAGGTCTTTTTTAAATTCTTAACCTCTATCATAATATAACTCCCCTATCTTTTGTATAATAATATTAACATATTATAATTAGCAAAGTAACAACAACATTTTCTAATAACGTGGAATAATATTAAATAACTTTTGTAAGAATAAATACAAAAATAATGTATATAATTATGAATGAAAAATAAGCTTTTTATAAAATTTGGCAATAAAAAAGTAAGCCAGATTTTGTCCGGCTTACCGTAAGAGAAGGAAAAATTATAAATTAATAACAACAGTAACCTCAGGATTTTCTTTATTGAATGGAATAATCTTTCCATCAATATTCTTACCATTAATAGTCATTTGGTAATTTCCTGATGAGGTATTGTTAATATTAACGTGGTAAGTAATACCTCTAAACACTCTAGTTACACTAGCGTGCTTAATTTCTTTTGGAAGATGTGGATCAATCATTAAACCGTCATAATCAGGCTTAATACCTAAGATAGCTTGGCTTGCGGCATACATTGTCCATGATGCAGTACCAGTTAACCAGCTGTTCTTAGCTTCACCATAGTTTTTAGCATCTCTTCCTGCGATTGTTTGTGAATAAACGAAAGGTTCTGTTTTATGAATTTCAGAAACTTCCTCTAAATATGCAGGACAGTTTCTCTTATAAACATCGAATGCTCTTTCGTTATTACCTATTACAGTGTTTGCGATAACAATCCATGGATTATTATGGCAGAAGACTGAACCATTTTCTTTATATCCCATTGGATATGATGAAACTTCACCAAGCTCAATGTGATATTCCTTATAGCATGGATGTAGGATTTCTACACCATAGTCATTAGTTAAAATCTTTTCTACTGAATCTAATGCTTTCTTACCATAGCCTAGACTCTCTCCAATCCTAGCCATAGTACAGAAGCCTTGAGGTTCAACATAGATTTGTCCATCTTCACATTCATGGCTTCCAACCTTATTGCTGAAAGCATCGTATGCTCTAACGAACCAGTTTCCGTCCCAACCGTATTTAATAGTTGCGTCTTCAACATCTTTAACTTCTTTAAGAATATTGGAAGCTTCCTTTTCGTTTCCAATATTCTTAAGGATGGTAGCAAATTCTTTTCCATATAATACGAACATACCTGCAATAAATACTGATTCAGCTTTTCCTGATTCAAAATTAGAAGCAGTTTGGAATGATTCGCCTGGTGTTTTTGAGAAACAATTTAAATTCAAGCAATCGTTCCAATCGGCACGTCCAATTAATGGAAGTCCATGAGGACCTTTGTGAGTAATAATATAATTAATAGAAGCTCTTAGGTGATCAATAAGTGGCTTTTCTGAACCTTCCTTATTATTGAAAGGAGTAGGATCATTTAAGATTGTATAATCACCAGTTTCTTTAATGTATTGACTTACTGCAGCGATTAACCATAATGGGTCATCATTAAATCCACCGCCAATATCAGCGTTACCACGTTTAGTAAGAGGCTGATATTGGTGATAGGTAGAACCATCTTCAAATTGAATGGATGCGATATCGATAATACGCTCTCTTGATTTTTCAGGAATTAAATGTAGGAATCCTAATAAATCTTGGCAGCTATCTCTAAAGCCCATTCCACGACCTGTACCACTTTCATAATATGATGCAGATCTTGACATATTAAATGTAACCATACATTGGTATTGGTTCCATATGTTTACCATACGATCAAATTTATCATTATCTGATTTAACATTTAAAATAGATAGAAGATTCATCCATTTTTCTTTTAATTCAGTAAATGCTTTTAAAACTTGATCCTTAGTATTATATTTTTGTTGTAATTCATATGCACGCTTTTTATTGATTACATGCATTGATTCAAATTTTTCCTCATCTGGATTTTCAACATATCCAGTTTGGAAAATAATTGTTTTTGATTCATTTGGTTTTAATTCAATATTAAACATGTGTGATGCGATTGGTGACCATCCAGATGCTTTTGAATTATAAGATGTCTTATTCATAACAGCAGAAGGATCACACCAAGAATTATATAATCCAGTGAATGTATCTAAATCTGAATCAAAGCCATCATGCTTAATATTTGTATGGAAGAAGGAATAATGATTTCTTCTTTCTCTATATTCTGTCTTATGATAAATAGTATTATCATCAATTTCTACTTCACCAATATTCCAGTTTCTTTGGAAATTAGTTTGATCATCAACTGCGTTCCATAAGCACCATTCAATTACACCGTGAAGAGTAATCTTTTTTGTTTCGTTGCTTAAGTTTGTTAAAGTTAATTGATTAATTTCACATAAATCCTTTAATGGAACGAAGCATAATAATTCACATTTTAATTTGTTCTTTTCGCTTTCAAAGACAGTATAACCTAAACCATGTCTGCACTTATAACTATCCAATTTAGTTTTAACAGGTAAAAATCCAGGGTTCCAGATTGTACCATTGTCATTGATATAATAATAACGTCCACCATAGTCTCTTGGTACATTGTTATATCTAAATCTAGTGATTCTTCTTAATTTTGCATCCTTATAAAACATGTATCCACCACATGTATTACTCATTAAACTGAAGAATCCATCTTGACCGAAATAATTTATCCATGGAAGCGGAGTGTTGTAATTTGTTATTACATATTCATATCTTTCGTCATCGAAATGTCCGTACTTCATTTTTTACCTCAACTTTCCGTAAACGTTTAAGTAGCCCAAATACATTATAAATGGTTGTTTCAATAAAATCAACAACTTTTTTATATTTTTCGATAATAATTAATGAAAAAAAAGTATTGAAATTAAAAAAGCTATCACATATAATTAAATTACTATAACGTTTTAGATGTTTTAAAGGAGTGAACTGAAATGGTAAAAATTAAAGATGTTGCCGAAAAATGTGGCTTATCCATTGCATCAGTTAGTAAAGCTTTACATGGCGATTCAGATTTAAATGCTAAAACTGCAGATTATATAAGAAATGTTGCTAAAGAAATGGGATATGTTCCTAATTCATCAGCAAGATTATTAAAAACAAATAGAAGCTATAATATTGGTGTGCTTTTTGTTGATGAAACAAGCTCAGGCTTAGAGCACGAATATTTCGCATCAATTTTAAATGCAATTAAAGTAGAAGCTGAAAAATATGGTTATGATATAACTTTTATTTCTCATAGATTTAAAAATGATTTATTAACATTTTATGAGCATGCTAAATATAGAAATGTAGATGGTGTAATTATTGCATCTGTTGATTTTAAGGACCCAGAGGTTATAAAGCTTGTTGAAAGTGAAGTACCTACTGTAACAATTGACTATATATTTGATGGAAGATCATCTGTTGTATCTGACAATATCCAAGGTGAAAAGGATATTGTAGAATATTTAGTTAAGATGGGACATAAGAAAATTGCTTTTATTAAAGGTGATAATACAGCCGTTACTCAACAACGTTTTACAAGCTTTTATAAAACATGTGAAGAAAACGGTATTAAGGTTAATGAGGATTATGTTAAAGAAGGAAGATATCATATTCCAAAGGTTAGTGGTTCTATAACAAGAGAATTATTGAATATGAAGGATAGACCTACTGTAATAATATATCCTGATGACTATTCACTTTTAGGTGGAATCACGGAAATAGAAAAGCATGGATTAAAAATTCCAGATGATATTAGTATTGTTGGATACGATGGTATCAAATTATCAAGATTACTCCGTCCTGTTATTACAACATATGTACAGGATTCTATTGAAATAGGAAAAAAATCAACTAAAAAATTAATTGAAATTATTGAAAATCCTAAAACTGCATTACCAGAAAGAATTGTAGTTAGAGGATGTTTGCAAGAAGGAAAAACGGTTAAAGATTTAAATAACTAATAATTTAATTATTATTAAATGCTATTATACTTTTTTTACTTAAGTATTTAATAAACTTAAAAAAGGCAATGGCAAAGGTCATTGCCTTTTAATTATGAGGAAAAGCTATGTTTAAAAAAGATTTTATTTTTGGAGCTGCAACAGCTTCTTATCAAATTGAAGGATCAATCTCAAAAGATGGTAAATGTGAATCAATTTGGGATGAATTTGTAAAAAACAAAGAACATATTTTAGATGGAAGCGATGGTAGTGTTGTTTGTGATAGCTACATTAAATATAAGGATGATGTTAAGCTATTGAAGGGCTTAAATATAAAATCTTATAGATTTTCTATAAGCTGGCCTAGAGTTATTACAGAGGATAATAAACCTAATTTAAAGGGCTTAAATTATTATAAGAAATTATGTAATGAATTAATTAAAAATGGTATAGAACCATTAGTTACCTTATATCATTGGGATATGCCTAAATGGTTAGATGATATTGGTGGCTTTTTAAATGATGATATTTCTGATTATTTTGAATATTATACAGATGTTGTTACTAAGGCTTTAGATGGATTAGTTAAGGATTATATAACTATTAATGAGCCTCAATGTATATTACATTTAGGATATAAGGTTGGTGTTTTTGCACCTGGAAGACATTTAGATGATAAGGATATGCTTAAAGCTATCCATAATTTGTTAAAATGTCATGGTAAGGCTACTAAAATAATAAGAAAAAATGTTAAAAATTCTACTGTTGGATTTGCGCCTTGTTCTAGACCTTTAGTTCCTGTTGATAAGGATAATGAGCTTTTATATCAAAAATGCTATGAAGAATATTTTGATATAGATAGAAATTTTGAATATGCAAATTGTGTATCAATATATAGTGATCCTATATTTTTAGGTGATTATCCTAAAAAATATTATGAAGAATTTAAAGATATTTTACCAAATATAACAAAAGAGGATTTAGAATTAATAAATCAACCATTAGATTATATTTATCAAAATATATATACAGGTAATTATTATTCTTTAGATAAGGATAATAATTTAGTTAAAAATGATTTTTATTTTGGTTATCCAGAAGGAAATATAGATTGGCTACAGGTTGTGCCTGAAGCATTATATTATGGACCAAAATATTTATATCAAAGATATAAAAAGCCAATTATTATAAGTGAAAATGGTTTTTGTAATAATGATAATATATCTTTAGATGGTAAAGTTCATGATCCTGAAAGAATTGATTATTTAAGAAGATATTTAATTGAACTTGAGAAGGTAGCTAAAGAAATTGATGTAAAAGGATATTATGTATGGAGTCTTTTTGATAATTTCGAATGGAGCAGTGGCTTAAGCAAAAGATTTGGTTTGATATATATTAATTATAGAAATGGAAAAAGAATCAAAAAGGATTCATATTATGAATATAAAAAGATAATAAAGAAGGTAGCAACAGATGGTAAAATTTATTGAACTTAAGAATAAATTTAATACTCATGTTACATTATGTAACATAGGGGCTTCTATATATGATATTAAAACATTTGATAAGAATAATAAGCTAGAATCAATATTATATACAACAAAAAGTCAGGATGAATTTTTATATGATAATAGCTATTTTGGTAAAACAATAGGAAGAACTGGTGGAAGAATTTCTAATTCTAAATTTATATTAAATGGAATTGAATATAAAATTGAATCAGATGATCCTAATGGACTTCATGGTGGTAAGAATGGATTAAGCTTTAAAGAATTTAATTATAATGAATTTGAATCACTAGATTCATATTCAGTTGTTTTTTCATATTTATCAGATAATTTAGAATCAGGCTATCCAGGTAATCTATTGGTTGAGGTTGAATATAAATTATATAAAAATGAAAATAAATTAACAATTAATTATTATGGTAAATCAGATAAGGATACTTTATTAAATTTATCTAATCATGCATATTTTAATTTAAGTGGAGATGCTAAAGATAATATTTTTGATCATGAATTATATATAAATGCATCTCAAATGGAAAAAATAGAAAATTTGATTCCGAAAGAAATTGTTGATTGTAGTAAAATTTATTCTTTTAAAAAGATGCATAAGGTTGGCCTTTATTTAAAAGAAGATGAAATAATTAATAATACTAATGGTTATGATTTTCCTTATATTTTTGATGAATGTGATTATGATAAGGTGAATGTGATAGTTAAGGAGCCTATATCAAAAAGATTTTTAAAAATAAAAACAACATATCCTACTGTAGTACTATATACATGTAATTATTGTGGCGATGAAATTATGAACAATAATAAAAAGGCAGAGCCATATTATGCTTTATGCTTAGAATGTATGTATCACCCTAATACAGTAAATAGTGATTTTTTAAAATCTAAAAAGGATATTTTGTATAAAAATAAAGAATATAATGAGGAAATAGAATTATTATTTGGAGTAGAAGAATGAGAAAATTAAAGGGTTTTGTAAAGGGAGTAAATTTAGGGGGATGGCTATCTCAATGTGATCTAACATTAGAACATATTGATAGCTTTATAAAAGAAGAAGATATTGAAAGAATTAAAAGCATAGGATGCGATCATTTAAGATTACCTGTTGATTTTGAATGCATTTATGATGAAAAGCATAAGAAGGATAATCCGTTAGGATATAAATATATTGATTTATGCATTGAATGGTGTAAAAAATATGGATTAAATATTGTTTTAGATTTACATAAGGCACCAGGCTATGTGTTTGATGATTTTGAATATTCAGCAGGCTTTTTTAGCAATATGGAATTAACTTCTTTATTTTTAGATATTTGGGATAGATTATCCAAAAGATATGCAAAATATTCTGATATGATGATGTTTGAAATGCTAAATGAG
>JAEEGL011593440.1_pt1 | contig 29358 bp, 24 predicted proteins | sample 9134231 | NCBI WGS metagenome assembly JAEEGL01 (sample SAMN16246548, study PRJNA631951) | gut metagenome | biome: gut microbiome; feature: rumen; material: fiber-attached | host: Bos | place: Iran: Karaj | collected 2018-10 | reverse complement strand
GTGTTCGCCGGAGAGGAAAAGCGTCTCCACGACGCGGTGATCTACCGTCCGAACGAGCCGGTGCCGGAGGAGGTCTACAGGGCGGAGCAGCTCACGATCGGCTGACGCGGGCGCCCTTTGCCCGTTTTCCCGCCCATTTTCAGAAAAAGTCCTTGACAAGCGGGAGAAAGTATAGTATAATCTCATTCGTCCAAGAGGCGGCGACATAGCCAAGCGGTAAGGCAGAAGTCTGCAAAACTTCCATTCTCCAGTTCGATTCTGGATGTCGCCTTTCACAGAAAAGCACGCGAAGGCGTGCTTTTTTCTCGCACAGAAACAGGGCGCTGCGGAAAAGCGCCCTGTTGTATTCGATCCAGCGCCGGAAGCGGCTGTCCGCCCGGCGTCCGGCTCAGTCTGTATAGGCGACCGCCTTGTCGAAGAGGTCCTCGACTTCCTTCGACGGCCTCTTCGTGCAGAGGGTGACGACGACCGCCGCGATCAGGCCGATCAAGGCGCCCGGGATAATCTCGTAGATATAGATCGAATCGGGAATGACGCCGGCCTTTCCGAGCACGAGGATCCCGATGTCGGCAACGGCGCCGGCGACGATCCCCGCGACGGCCCCGCTGTAATTGAACCGTTTCCAGAAGAGCGAGAGCATGATGACGGGCCCGAACGCCGCGCCGAAAACGCCCCACGCGTTCTCGACAAGACCCATGATCGTTCCCGTGCCGGGGATGAGCGCGATCACAAGCGCAATGACTGAGATCGCGAGAACGACGATACGCCCGACGAGGACCATGCTCTTGTCCGAGACCTTGCCTTTCCTGATAAGAGGCTTATAGACGTCGCTGGCGAACGCGGACGATGCCGCGAGAAGCTGGCTGTCCGCCGTGCTCATGGAGGCGGCGAGGATCGCCGAGAGGAAGACGCCGGAGATGACGGCAGGGAAGACGCTCGTCACCGTGTCGATGAAGGGACGTCCGGAATCGGCGATGCTCTGGTCAAATCCGAGATAGAGTCTGCCGATGATGCCGATCACCGCGGCCAGGATGAGGATGAGAAGCGTCCACGTGATGCCGATGCCCGCGGATTTCTTCAGTTCCTTGTTGGATTTCAGGGACATGAACCGGATAATGATATGGGGCATGCCGAAGTAGCCGATGCCCCAGCCGAGGCCGGAGATGATCGACTGCGGATCCCCGAACGCGTTCCAGTAGGTCCCGGCGTTCGCGCCGGTGATCGCGCTCCCGCTCTTCAGGGCGAACAGCGCGAAGATCGGAGCCAGCAACATGGCGCCGAGGATCAGGAGCGCCTGGAAGAAGTCGGTCCAGCAGACGGCGGAGTAGCCGCCGAGGAACACGTATCCGATGATGATGACCGCCGCGACGCACATCGCGATGCGGGAGTCGATCCCGAGCACCGACTCAAAGAGCGTTCCGCAAGCCTTTACGCTCGAAGCGGCATAGACCGTATAGGCGACGAGGAAAACGACCGCCGAGATTACCTGAAGGGATTTCGAGGAAGACAGGAACCGGTTGGTCAGATACTGGGGGACCGTGATCGAGTCGTTCGCGACGATGGAGAACCGGCGCAGGCGGGATGCTTCGAAGATCCAGCTCAGCGCGTAGCCGACCGCGAGACCGACCGCGATCCAGATCTTGCCGATGCCGAAGGCGTAGATCGAGGCCGGAAGGCCCATCAGCGCCCAGGCGCTCATGTCGGACGATCCGGCGGAGAGCGCCGTTACCCAGGCGCCCATCTTTCTGCCGCCGAGAAAGTAGGACTTCTCTCCTTCACCGCTGCTCTTCTTGCTCTTGATGTAAAACCGGATGCCGATTGCGAGCATGAAAGCCAGATACAGCAGGAATACGATCAACTGTACGATCGATGAGGGTTTCATTTTCTCCTCCTTAGTGTATGAAAATACAGTGACAACACCTCAATATTACCATTTCATGCACTGTTTGTCAAGAAGAAATGAATAAAATACAGAAAAGAATTGTCGTTAACGCATAAAGTTGCACGACGTCCGGCGCCTGGCGGACGGATCTGGTAATATCTGGAAGATAGAATTGACAAAAATGAACCGGTTTTATCGATAAAAATCGGCACTTTCACTCATGGATTTTTGACTGTTCTCCCTTGACAAACCGGATGCCATCGTGTACAATCATCCTGGTGCCCGGGAGAAGATCCCCGGCAGCGACAATCGAAAAGAGGCGTGCCGCCGCTCATGGACTGACAGCGGGCGGTGCGGCATCGGCCATATCATAAGAGCATTGCGAAAGCGGTGCTCCTTTTTCATGCAAAAAAACGATTTTAACCTGTGATCTCCATCTTTCCAGTTCGCTTTTAGGAGGGTCTATGCAGCGCAGCAACTCACCGAAGGGTCTCCTTTTTCTGATCATCGCGGCGGTTATCTGGGGCTTTGCCTTCGTCGCCCAGCGCCTCGGTTCTGAATCGGTCGCGCCGTTCACGTTCAACGGGGTCCGCTATCTGATCGGCGCTCTTTCCCTGATTCCGGTCATTTTCATCTTCGAGCACAGGGCGAAGGACAGAAGTCGGCACAGAGCGACCCTCCTGTCCGGCATCCTGGCCGGTTCGCTCCTCTGGGCGGCCTCCTACCTCCAGCAGCTTGGCATCATGAACACTGACTATGTCGGCAAGGCCGGATTCATCACCGGCCTGTACATGGTCTTCGTGCCGCTGATCGGCCTGGCCTTCCGCCGGAAGATCGGCGCGCCTACCTGGATCGCCGTCCTGTTCGGCCTTGCGGGTCTCTTCCTTACCTGCATGGGCGGCGGTTCCCTGAGCGTCACGTTCGGCGACGGACTGATCCTGCTCTCATCGCTGCTGTATGCCGGGCAGATCGTCGTGATCGACCTGGTCGTCGACCGGATCTACGCGCTGCGTTTCGCCTTCGTGCAGTTCATGACCTGCTCGCTCCTGAACGGCGCCGGCGCGTTCTTCTTCGAGCGAGGTGCCTTCAGCTTCGCGGGACTGGAATCCGCGCTGATCCCGATTCTCTACTGCGGGGTCGGCTCCGTCGGCATCGCGTTCACCTGCCAGATCCTGGGGCAGCGGTTCAGCGAACCGGCGTTCGCCACGCTGGTCCTTTCCACGGAAACGGTGTTCTCCCTGATCGGGAGTATGCTGATCCTGGGCGAACGGATGTCTCCCCAGGCCTATATCGGATGCGGTCTCATTTTCGCGGGGATCCTGGTCTCCAAGGTGAGGAAAAGAAGACCCAGGACAGAGAAGCGCGGACACCGGACCCTGGCGCGGTAAAATCGAACAGTAAAAAGACCTGCGGTCTGTCAGATGGCCGCAGGTCTTTTTGATTTCGGGGGAAAAGATCAGTCGAACGACATGTCGAAGTTGATCTTGTAGCGTCCGAAGGCGACGGAGACGGTATAGGTCCCGGCCGGAATCGGCTCCTTCATCCGGATGCGGACGCCGTCGTGTGGGACGGTCCAGTCCGTGCCGTCCGATACGATCTCGGCATCGAGCGAGGAGGCGGACGTGTCCGAGATCAGTCCGACGGACGCGACGGAGTCGGAGTCATAGGAGAGCTGATGCTCCGTGAAGACGAGCGTGAAAATGCCGTCCTCGTAGACGGGCTCTCCCTCCAGCTCCAGCTCGACGGTGGGAGAGAAATGATATTCGTACGGCATCTCGGCCGGTTCGGGCGGCGGAAGCGTCTCCTTCCCGTCCGTTTTCCCGCCGGAACAGCCGACGGACGAGACGAGCAGCAGAGCGGCCAGAAGCAGGATCCAGAACTTATTCATTATAGTGTCTCCTTTCTCAATGGGACATTCGCCAGATCGGTGACTGACGCGGATCAGACGAGCGCCGTGATGAGTTTCCAGGTGTTGACCCCGATGATGACCGCGCCGACCACGCCGATGAGCGGGCGGATCGGGATCTTCTTGCACAGCCAGGCGGCGAAGGGCGCCGCCACGAGGCCGCCGGCGATCAGGCCGAGCACGGCCGGAAGGCTCTCGCCGAGCGAGCCGATGGTCAGAAAGAACGCGGCGCTCTCCGCCACGGTGACGAAGAACTCGGCGGTATTGACGCTGCCGATCGTCTTTCTCACATCGCAGTCCGCGGCGACGAGTGTGGAGGTGACCACCGGGCCCCATCCGCCGCCACCGAGGCTGTCGCTGAAACCGCCCACCAGCGCAAGCGGGTAGACGGCCGCGCCGATCCGGCGCGGCTCCTTTCTTTCACGGCGGAACGCCTTGGCGAAGACGACGATGCCCATGATGATCAGGTAGGCGCTGACGATCGGGGAGATCACGGAGTCATCCACGCTGGTGAGAACGTAGGCGCCGAGAACGCCGCCGATGACGCCGGGAACGATCAGCCGGAGCGTCAGCTTTTTGTCGATGTTTTTCAGGGCCACGTGGGAGATGCCGGAGGCCAGCGTCGTGAAGACCTCCGCCGTGTGCGTGCAGAAGGAAGCCATGGCGGAAGGGATCCCCAGACCCCGGAGCAGGGTGCTGGATGTGACCCCGTAGGCCATGCCCAGCGTCCCGTCCACCACCTGGGCGAAAAAGCCGCAGATGAGGCAGATGAAGAAGATTTCCATAGATATGACTCCCGAAAGGTTCGTTTACGGTACCCGTATTATATCATCCCGGGCGTCCGGTTGCAAGTCCGGCACATCACAGGGGAGCGGATATCGACAAAAAGAGGACGAAATCCAGGACGGCGTCCCGCCGAAACGGGAAAAGAACGGATTCTCCTTTTGACAGACCGGGCGGAATGTGATATAATACATTGATTCACTATACAAAAATGGGGGAAGTATGAGAATTCTAGGAATCGACCCGGGGATCGCCATCGTCGGGTGGGGCGTTCTCGAAGCCGGCGGCGTCAACGCAAAGCTGAAGCCGGTGGACTACGGCGCCATCACGACCCCCTCCACCATGAAGACGGAAGACCGGCTGACGACGATCCATCAGGAACTCTGCCAGATCGTCCGGACCTACCAGCCGGAAGCGGCGGCCGTCGAGGAACTGTTCTTCAACACGAACCAGAAGACCGGCATCATCGTGGCGGAAGCGCGGGGCGTCCTGCTCCTCGCCTGCCGTCTGTACAACGTCCCGATCTTTGAATACACGCCGCTGCAGATCAAGCAGGCGGTAGTGGGATACGGCCGGGCGGACAAGAAGCAGATCATCGCTATGGTGACCGCCTTCCTTTCCCTGAAGGAGCCCCCGAAGCCGGACGACACCGCGGACGCTCTGGCGGCGGCCATCTGCCACGCCCATACGGGCGCCTCCCGGCTGGCAGAGTTTTATAACCGGCCCACCTCCATGGCGGGCAAGATCCGGTAGGACCGGCTCGAAAGGAGACATCCATGTGGTTTTCCGACCGATGGAGCGATTATGAACTGATCGACTGCGGCGACGGCGAGCGTCTCGAGCGTTGGGGAAACTATATCCTCGTCCGTCCCGATCCGCAGGTGATCTGGAAGAGCGAACGGAGGAATCCGCTCTGGTCGCGCGCGGACGGCGTGTATCGCCGCTCGGGCGGCGGCGGTTCCTGGGTAGTCAACCGGATGCCGGAGTCCTGGTGCGTCACGTATCCGTCCGCATCGGGAAGGCTGACGTTCCGGCTCCGTCCGATGGGCTTCAAGCATACGGGCCTCTTCCCGGAACAGGCCGCGAACTGGGACTGGGCACAGGAGGTCGTGTGCCGCTATGCCGCCTCGAAAGGCCGCGCGCCGCAGGTCCTGAACCTGTTCGCCTACACGGGCGGCGCGACGGCGGCCTGCGCCGCCTCCGGCGCCTCCCTCGTCCATGTGGACGCGTCGAACGGGATGACGCAGGCGGCGAAGGAAAATCTGGCGCTCTCCGGTCTTGCCGAGGCGCCGTGCCGGTACATCGTCGATGACTGCCGCAAGTTCGTGGAGCGGGAGATCCGCCGCGGACGCCGGTATGAGGGGATTATCATGGATCCGCCCTCCTACGGGAGAGGACCGAAGGGCGAGGTCTGGAAACTGGAGGACTGCGCCGCGGATCTCGTGGAATCGGCCGCCGCCCTGCTCTCAGATGACCCGGCCTTCTTCCTCATCAATTCGTATACGACGGGGCTGTCCCCCGCTTCCATGCAGTATCTTCTGCTCCGGGCGCTGCCGGAGGAACTGCGCCGCCGGGCGAAGACCGAGGTCGGCGAGACCTGCCTGCCCGTGACGGAAACGGGGCTCCTGCTCCCGAGCGGCGCCAGCGTGCGGACGACCTTCGACTGATCCGCCATCCTAATTCAAGAAACAGGGAACGATCATGGCATCCATCATCAAAGCCGAAAACCTTACATTTGCCTATCCCATGGGGGAGGGGGCTGCGCCGCACGAAGTACTGCACGGCGTCTCCTTCGAGATCGAGGAAGGCTCCTTTACCGCTGTACTCGGCCACAACGGAAGCGGTAAATCCACCCTGGCACGGCTGCTCTGCCTGATCGAGACGCCAGAGAGCGGCAGGCTCTTCATCGACGGGCAGGACATGACGGCCGAGGGGATCGGAGAGGAAGAGATCCTTGCGGCGAGGCGGAAGGTGGGCATGGTCTTCCAGAATCCGGACAACCAGATCGTCGCTACTATCGTGGAGGAGGACGTGGCGTTCGGATGCGAGAACCTCGGCCTGCCGCCGGAAACGATCCGCCGTCGTGTGGACGAGGCGCTGGAGGCGGTCGGCATGACGAAATATGCGCGGGCCGTTTCCCATCAGCTGTCCGGCGGGCAGAAGCAGCGGGTCGCCATCGCCGGCGTACTCGCCATGCGCCGCCGCTGCATCATCTTCGACGAATCGACCGCCATGCTCGACCCGATGGGCCGGCGGGAGGTCCTGAACATCATTCGCAAGCTGAACCGGGAGGAAGGAATCACCGTGATCCTCATCACCCACTATATGAACGAGGCGGCTCTGGCGGACCGGGTCCTCGTCTTGAACGACGGACGCGTCTACCGGTCCGGTACGCCCGGGGAGATCTTCTCCGATCCGGAGAGCCTCTGGCAGGTCGGACTGGATGTTCCGCAGACGACGGAGCTGCTCTGGCGGCTCCGCGGTGCAGGGCTGGACGTTCCGCTGGACGTTTTTGACCCGGAGGACTGTGCCGGGGCGATCGAGGAGGCGCTATGTCGGTCATCGAACTGAAGGACGTTTCCTTTACCTACAACAAGAGCACGCAGAACCCGGTGCGGGCCCTCGACCATATCTCCCTCCGGATCGACGGCGGGATCACCGGCCTGATCGGTCACACCGGCTCGGGCAAATCCACCCTGGTGCAGCTCCTGAACGGGCTTCTGAAACCGGACGAGGGGGAGGTCCTCCTCGACGGGAGGAATATCTGGGAGGAGCCGAAGAAGATCCGGGAGATCCGCTTCAAGGCGGGGCTCGTCATGCAGTATCCGGAATACCAGCTGTTCGCCGAGACGGTGAAGGAGGATATCGCCTTCGGCCCGAAGAACATGGGCCTTACCGGCGACGAACTGGAGAAATGCGTACTCGGCGCGGCAGCTTTCGCGGGACTCGATGAGGATGTTCTGAAACGGTCGCCTTTCGAGCTCTCGGGCGGACAGAAGCGCCGGGTGGCCATGGCGGGCGTTCTGGCCATGAAGCCGGAGATCCTGATCCTGGACGAGCCGGCGGCCGGCATGGACCCGGCCGGACGGCGGGCGATTCTCGGCGGCATCAAGCAGTTCGCTCGGGAAAGCGGCACGACCGTGGTCATCGTCAGCCACAGTATGGAGGACATGGCTCTGTACTGTGAGAAGCTGGCAGTCATGGCGAACGGGCGGATTCTGATGCACCGGAGCTGCCGGGAGATCTTCTCCGACTACCGGGAACTGATCGCCGTAGGGCTGGACGTTCCGATGATCACCCGGGTGGCGAGCGCTCTGAAGACGCGGGGCGTGGACATCGGGGAGGACGTCTATACGGTCGGCTATGCGGCGGACAGACTGATCGAATACACCCGCGGGGACCGGACGGTACCGAGAGAAGAGCGGCTCGTCTGAGCTCACCTCCCGATCCCGGCGATCAACCTAACGAAAGAGAAAAACATGAAGTCTGACATCACATTCGGCCAGTACGTGGAGGGCGACTCGCTGCTCCACCGGCTGGATCCCCGGATGAAGATCGTCCTGTCGCTTCTCATGATCGTCTCGATCTTTCTGGCGAGGAGCGCGACGGCGTTCTTCGTCCTCACGGCGGCGGTCGCCGTTTTCGTCGTGATCAGCCGGCTATCTCCGAAACTGCTGATCCGGTCGATGAAGCCGCTGATCTTCATCCTCCTGTTCACGGCGGTCCTGAACATCTTCTGGGTGGAGGGCGAGAAGCCGCTCGTCTCCTTCTGGATCATCCGGATCTATCCGGAGGGACTCATCAACGCCGCGCTGATCGTGCTGAGGATCATGCTACTGATTGCGTCCACCGGCGTGTTCCTCACGTTCACCACCACGCCGCTGGCGCTGACGGACGCCCTGGAGCAGTTTCTTTCTCCCCTGAAGAAACTGCACGTCCCGGTGCATGAGTTTTCCATGATGATGACGATCGCGCTCCGGTTCATCCCGACCCTGATCGATGAAACGCAGAAGATCATCAACGCGCAGACGGCGCGGGGCGCCGACTTTTCGTCTGGCGGCCTCATCAAACGCGCCAAGGCGCTGATCCCGATCCTGATCCCCCTGTTCGTCTCGGCGTTCCGCCGGGCGGACGAACTGGCGACGGCTATGGAATGCCGGTGCTACACCGGCGGAGAGGGAAGAACGAGAATGAATGTGCTCCGCAGCGCTCCGAGAGACTGGCTGATGCTGCTCGCGGTCGCCGCCGTCACGGCGGCGGTGATCCTTGCGAACCGCTTCTTTCCCGTCTACATGCTGATCCGATGAAACTGCTCTTGAAGATCGCCTATATCGGCACCCGGTATGCCGGATATCAGGCGCAGAAGGAATATCCCTCCGTTCAGACCGTCCTGACGGCGGCGGTATCGGAGGCGTTTGGCTTTCCCTGCACCGTCACGGGCTGCAGCCGCACGGACGCGGGCGTCCACGCCCTCGGATTTTGCGCGGCGGTGGCGCCGAAGGAGCGGTCGAGAGCCGCGGGGGACTGGCTGGGGATTCCCCCCGGAAGGGTGCACCGGGTGCTCGCCCGCTATTTACCGGAAGACATCTCTGTGGTCGGAGAGTCCCGGATCGGGGATGACGGGTTCCATCCGCGCTATTCCGTCCTGGAGAAGACCTATCTCTACCGGATGTATGACACGCCGTCGGCCGATCCGTTCCTCGCGCGCCGCGCCTGGCATTTGAAGAAGCCGGTGACGGAGGAGGGGCTCCGGCGGATGCAGGAGGCGGCCGGAGGGCTCCTCGGGACCCATGATTTCACGTCCTTTATGGCGAAGGGTTCGAAGATCGTCGACGCAACGAGAACAGTCCGCTCGCTGACGGTTCTGCGGGAAGGCCGGGAGATCCGGCTCACCGTCACGGCGGACGGGTTCCTCTACCATATGGTCCGGATCATCGCGGGGACGCTGGCCGATGCGGCCTATGGCACAATCGGCCCGGAGGAGATCCCCGGGATCCTTCTGGCGAAGGACCGGGCGGGGGCAGGACGCACCGCGCCTCCAGACGGCCTGTACCTGGCGGACGTCCGGTACGACCGGCCGATCGAATGGCGGATCGAATGAAACAGAAGACCGATGACACAGACAGGGTGAAGGAAAGAACATGACGAACGAAAAGACCGCTTCTCGACCCGGACGGCAGCCGAAACAGGCGAGCCGGTATTTTCTCCGTGTCTCGAAGCTGTACGTGTTCCTGACGGTCCTTCTGATCGGCGTGCTGGTCATCTACTGTATCGGCGCCGTGACGATCTGGGGGGGGAGCCTGACCTACGATTCGCTCACCTACCTTCTGAAAGACTGGTCGGCCGCCTCCCTGACGGCGGGCGGCGACCTGAAGGACCGCATCGTCTACAGCGTGGGCGACGACGCCCGCTTCACGGTCTTCCGTGGCGGCCTCGCCTACTGCAACGGAAAGCATGTCGCCTACTTCGACGGCTCCGGCATCAATCTCATCGACGAAGCCCACGGCTACGCCGACCCGGTGCTGAGGGCGTCGGAGAAATACCTGCTACTCTACGACGTGGGCGGGACCGGCTACTCGGTCTACAACCAGCTGACGAGAGTGGCGAAGAAGGACGCGGAGGGCCGGATCATGTACGGGGCCATGGCCGACGAGGGCGAACTGCTCCTCGTGACCCGCTCCCGCGAGACCCGGTACGTGGTGGAGGTGTACGACGCCTCGTTCCGCAAGACCATGAGCATCTACAAGGACCAGTACGTGATGGCAGCGGCTCTGTCGCCGGAGGCGGACCGGATCGTCATCTGTTCCGCCGTTCCGGAGGAATCCGCCATGGGCTGCGAGATCGTCGTCTGCCGGAACCGGGAGACCTCTCCGGTCTCGTCGAAGACCTATTCCCGCATCATGCCGCTGGATGTGACGGCGACGGAGGACGGCTTCATCGTCCTCTGCGACAGCGCGATCCTGTATCTGGACCGGGACGGCGGCGAGAGAGCGCGTGTCTCGCTGGAGGGTGTCAGCCTCAAGACGGCCGACCTCCATCCGGAGCGGACCGTGACGGTCTCGGCCGCCAACGCGCTCGGCAGCGAGAGCCGGGTCCTCGTGACGGGGCCGGGCGGAGAGATCCTGTACGATGCGACCGTAAAAGAACGGATCGCCGGCGCCTACGCGTCGGAGGATCCGGAAGAGGCGCTCTGCTGGCTCCGGACTTCTGATGCCGTCATCCGGGTGGCGCCGGACGGAACCTGGGAAAAAAAGAACTACCCGAGCGGCACCGTTCTGTCCGTTCTTCCGTTGAAGAACGGGGCGCTCGTGGCGGAGAAGACCGGTGCGGGCTTTTTCGCAGACTGAAAGGGGGGACAGTAAATGAGTCTCGCGCTTGACGCAATCATCCTTTTCGCCATCGTCCTGATTATCTGGCAGGGAGCGAACCAGGGCTTCATCCGGGCCCTGATGAGTTTGATCTCGACGATCGCCTCGCTTCTCGTCGCATATGCGTTCACCCCGCGGGTGGCGGCATGGATCAGCGAGAAGTTCATCTCCGACCAGCTGACGTCCGGCATCCAGAAGGTGCTGAGCGACTTCGCGAAGGATATGAACTTTGAAATGCCGGTCTACAACCTGGACCGGCTGACCATCGAACCTCCCCAGGGACTGACCGATCTCCTCGAACGCTACAACATCAATCTGAGCGGTTTCCTCGACAAGATCCGCGGCTATACCGCCGTCGGCGAGAACACCGTCCACGACGTGGCGGAGGGCATCGCGTCCCCCACAGCCAGCCTGCTCTCCACGGTGATCGCGTTCATCAGCCTGTTTTTCGTCTGCTTCATCGTGCTCGCTCTTCTGACCTCTCTGCTCGACGGTATCTTCCGTCTGCCGGTCCTGAGAACGGCCAACACGCTCCTCGGCCTCGTCTTCGGTCTGGCGGAGGCGGTCGTGGTGGCGCTGCTTCTCTCCCACCTGCTCGCCACGCTGGTGACCGCTCTAGGCCCCATCAAGCCGGATCTGTTCGGCGCGAAAGTCGTGGACCAGACGGTGATCGTCAAATATATCGTCAATCTGGATCTCGCTACGGTCAGACATATCTACGACGTAGTGAAATAGTGAATTATTGAATAGTACAGGGAAAAAATCATGATCATGTGCTCAAGATGCCACAAGCGTGTGGCAGTCATCTTCATTCGGAACATCAAGGACGGCCAGGAACATCAGGACGGCTTCTGCATCAAATGCGCGAAGGAACTGGGAATCAAGCCGATCGACGACATGATTGCCCAGACCGGTCTCGACGACGAGACCATCGAGCGCCTCAATAGCGAGATGCAGAGCATGATGGACGGCCAGATCGATCCGGACGCCACCAGCACCGCCCCGCTCTTCAACCTCGCCAAGATGATGGGCGAGGAGGAAAAGACGCAGAAGAAGCGCCCGAAGAAGGGAAAGGGCGGCGAGGAGGAGACGCCGGAATACAAATATCTCGGCACCTACACGACGAATCTCACCGCGCGGGCGAAAGAGGGAAAACTGGACCGCATCGTCGGGCGGGATCGGGAACTGGAACGGGTCGTGCAGATTCTCTGCCGCCGTCAGAAGAACAATCCCTGTCTCATCGGCGAACCGGGCGTCGGCAAGACGGCCATCGCGGAGGCGCTGGCCCAGCGTATCGCTGACGGGACGGTGCCCTACCGGCTGAAGGACCATGACATCTGTCTCGTTGACCTGACGGCGCTCGTTGCCGGCACGCAGTTCCGCGGCCAGTTCGAATCCCGGGTTCTCGGCCTTCTGAACGACGTGAAAGCGAAAGGGAACGTGATTCTGGTCATCGACGAGGTCCACAATATCGTCGGTGTGGGCGACGCGGAGGGCAGCATGAACGCCGCCAACATCCTGAAGCCCGCTCTCTCCCGGGGCGAGATCCAGATCATCGGCGCCACCACGCTGACCGAATACCGGAAACATATCGAAAAGGACACGGCGCTGGAACGCCGTTTCCAGCCCGTGATGGTGAACGAGCCCTCCGTCGCCGAGACGGTGGAAATCCTCGCCGGCATCAAGCGGTACTACGAAGAGTATCACGGCGTGAAGATCGCGCCGGCGCTGCTTGAGACGGCGGCGAATCTGTCGGAGCGGTATATCACCGACCGCTATCTGCCGGACAAGGCCATCGACCTTTTGGATGAGGCTGCCTCCCACATCTCCATCCACACGCCCGAGATCAACGAACGCCATGAACTGGCGGACCGCCGGGTCGCCCTGGAACGGGAGAAGACGGAACTCGAGGCGAAGATCAGCGGAGCGGAGAAGCCCGACGAGGCCGCCCAGGAAGAGCAGTACCGGAAATTGGCTGACCTGAAGGCGGAGGAGATGCGCATCGACGAACGGCTGGCCGAGATCGAGAAGACCTGCGAAAGTGTTTTCATGACGGAAGCCGACCTAGCGGACGTTATTGCCATCTGGACTGGCATTCCCGCCTCGAACATCGCCGAGACTGAATTCGAAAAACTGGAGAATCTGGAGAAACGGCTCGCCGCGCGGGTCATCGGTCAGGCCGAGGCGGTGAACGCCGTTGCCCGAGCGGTCCGCCGCGGCCGTACGGGCGTCTCATATAAGCGGAAGCCCATTTCCTTCATTTTTGCCGGTCCCACCGGCGTCGGAAAGACCGAACTGGTGAAGGTGCTGGCGAACGACCTGTTCTCGACGCCGGAGACCCTGATCCGCCTGGATATGAGCGAATTCATGGACAAGTTCTCCGTCTCCCGTATCATCGGATCGCCGCCGGGCTATGTCGGATACGATGACGCCGGCCAGCTCACCGAGAAGATTCGGCGCCGGCCCTATTCCGTGGTGCTGTTCGATGAGATCGAGAAGGCTCACCCGGACGTGATGAACATCCTGCTCCAGATTCTGGACGACGGGATCATCACCGATTCCCACGGGAAGCAGGTGGACTTCTGCAACACCATCCTGGTCATGACTACCAACGCCGGAAGCACCTACGCCCAGAACAAGCCAGGCTTCTCCCCGTCGCCGAAGGCGATGACGGAGGACAAGACGAAGCGAGCGCTCTCGGAATTTCTGCGGCCCGAATTCATCAACCGGGTGGACGAGATCGTTACATTCAACTCCCTCTCCCACGAGGATTTCGAAGGGATCGCGGCGCTGATGCTCTCCGATCTCTGCGGCCTGCTGAAGAAGAAGGGAATCGAGGCCGACTGGTCCGAGACGGCGCGTCATTTCATTGCGGAGAAGTCCTATTCCGAGAAGTACGGCGCGCGGAACATGCGCCGGTTCATCCAGACGGAGATCGAAGACAAAATCGCGGAGCTTTTGATCCGGGAACGGGGCAACGTGTCTCGGATCCGGATAGATTCCGACGGGGAGAAGATCACGGTCGCGTGACGAAACATGAAAAGAGATACCAATTCGTGGCATCTGATGGGATCGGACATCGTCCTGGAGGCGCTCGGCTCGAGCGCCTACCGCGGACTCTCCGACCGGGAGGCTGCGGCGAGACGCAGGGCGTCCGGACCGAACGAGGTCTGGCAGGTACGCCACACGCCCTCCTGGCGGCTGGCGCTTGACGCGGTCTTCGACCCCGCGCTGATCCTGCTGCTGGTCACTGCCGTTGTCCTGGCAGTGTTCGAATACGGCAAGGAGTGCGGCGTGATCCTGGGCGTGGTGCTGCTCAGCGCCTTCATCCGAGGCATGATCGCGGCCAGGGCTGGCCGGATCCTGGAGGACGTGACCCGGGAGCGGATTCCCATCGTGACGGTCATCCGGGACGGGGAAGCCAGACTCCTGCACGCTGAGGAACTGGTGACGGGCGACATCGTCTGCCTGGAAGCCGGGGACACCGTGCCTTGCGACGGACGCGTCCTCTCCGTGGAGGACGCTTGCGTCAGCGAACGCGGCATCACGGAAAACCAGACCATGGTCCACAAATACGATACGGTAATCCGGCCGGAAACGACGGATACGGAGGTCCCGACAGAATTTCGCTCCAACATGCTGTTCGCGGGCTCGTCCGTGGTGAAGGGTCCGATCCGCATGGCGGCCACCGCCTGCGGCGACGACACGCTGGTCGTCCGCCGGCAGGGAAAGATCAAGGTGGAACCGGGAGACCGGCCGCCGGTCCTCGAAAAACTGAAAAACAGAAGCCGCACCGTCAGTCTTGTGATGCTGGGGTGCGTCCTGATCCTGACGGTGCTGTCGTTCCTTTCCGGGAAAAGCGGCAGCCTCGTCGACGTGTTCACCGGCGCGGCGGCTCTCGCCGCGGCGGCCATGAGCGAATTCTTCGCTTCCATCGGCACGGTCATGCTGAGCGTGACGGTGCGGGAAGCGGCCGCCAGAAAGGAAGGCGATCGGACGGTCATCCTTCGGCCGGACCGGCTGGATCGTCTGGCCTCGCCGGACGTGGTGGTCTTCTGCGATCCCGATCTTTTCAAATCCTGCGAGACGGAGTGGATGAGCTGCCATGCCGGCACCTCCGCCCGGGAAGCTGGCGAGGAGGAGGTCGCCTCCTTCTTTGCCTATGCGCTGACCGCCGTCGGCGGCAGACGGGAGCAGACCGTCGCCCAGACAAGCGCCCGAGACGCTCTCTCCCTCGTCTGTGCGAGGACCCTCGACGCCTACGAAGCGTGGCATCGTCTCACGGGGGTGAGCGCCGGCGAGTACGAGGTGGCGGATCACAAGTCCGGTCTTGAAGGGATGGACCTGGCCGTCTTTCTGAACGGGGGCGACCACTGGGTCGTCTGCGCCGGACCTCTCGAGACGGTCCTTGGACACTGCCGGAGCGGGGAAGACGGATTCGACGCGGTGCGCCGTGCCGCCGCCCACTGCGAGAAAGCGGGCGAGGAGTTGCTGGCCGTCTGTGTCCGTCCTGCTCTCTATCCTTATCTGACAAGGCTCCCGGTCATGCTCCGGGATATGCGCTTCGTCGGTTTCATCTCCGTCCGTGAAAAGGCTGCAGACGGCGCCGGAGAGGCGGTCGCCGCCATGCGGGAGGACGGGATTCGTCCGATCCTCTTCAGCCGGGATCCCAATTCGGATCTCAGCTATCTCCGGCATCTCGGTCTGTTCGACGAAGATACGCCCGTCCGTCGGGCCGACTCGCTGAGCGAGGAGGAAGCCGGACGCTTAAACGGAGCCGGTCTGGTGGTCTCTCTCGATGGGACCGGTCCGGGAGAACTCGGTTCCTCCGCGGCCCGCACCGTCGGACTGATCCGCCGGGCGCTTCCGGAAGCGGAGGTCCTGGCAGTGGGCAGGGAAGCGTGGGAGGCGGGTGCCGTCGCTCAGGCTTCGAGCGGCGTGGCGGCCGTCTCGTCCGACGTTTCCCCGATTCCGGGCCCGCTGACTGCCCGGTCCGTCTGCGCCGTCTATCCGGCCAGCGGGGGAAGGGGACGCCGCCGGGGCGGCGTCGTGGGCCTTCTCAGCGCGGTGGAGGGGGCACGGCAGACAATCCTCAACCTGCGTTCGGTCCAGCTCTATCTCCTGACCGCCCAGACGGCCCGCTTGGTGACGGTCCTGGCGGGGATCCTCCTCCCCGTCCCACTGCTCTCTCCTGCCTTTATCCTCGTCTGGGGCCTTCTCTTCGACCTCGGCTGCGTGATTGCGGCTGCTTTCGAGAGATCGCGCCGGCCGGGCCGTTCACTCTCCCCCCTCCCCAGCGGCCGCGAGGCCGCCGGGTGCGTGGCGCACGGCGTCCTATGGGGAACCCTGCTCGCGCTCCTGTGCGTCCTGATCCCGCTTTCCGTTGATCCGGCGGCGGAGGACGGCCTCCGGGGGATCCTGTCTGCCGGGGCGCTCCTGTCCGGGCTGGCAGTCTCCGATGGTTTCCGGCGCCGTGAGCGAATCGGCGCCGGCGCGCCGGTCAACCGCGCTTCGGTCCTGTTCGCGCTCCTTGCGACCGTATCGGCACTTCTCGTCCTGTTTGTTTCTCCCGTGTCCGGTCTGATTGGTGCGGCGCCGTCCGGCGCGGCCGGTCTTCTGGCCGCCGTACCGGCGCTGGTCCTGTTCGCTGCCGGTGAGGTCCGCCGCGTTCTGAGACAGCGCGGAGAGGAAGGGAAAAAATAACAAAACGGAGACCGGAAAAACGAATACTTTTGGGCAACAAATCTCGCAGATTTCTCTTGTAATCTGCGGGATTTTGCTGTATACTAAAGGTTAGTGTGCGGACGTCTGTCCATCAGCCGTCCGGAGAGATCGGAAGGTGAATCTCATATGGCCGAAAACAGCGAATGCACCCACGACTGCTCTACCTGTTCCGCCGCCTGCGCGTCTCGGAACGCCGGCCCGACTTTCGATTTGCCGCATCAGGATTCCCATATCCGGCACGTCGTCGGCGTGATTTCTGGGAAGGGCGGCGTCGGAAAGTCCATCGTTGCCTCCATGCTGGCGGTGACACTCCAGAGACGCGACCTGAAATGCGCAATCCTTGACGCGGACGTCACCGGGCCATCCATCCCGAAGGCGTTCGGTGTCCGGGGCGATATCCTCGCCCGGGAGGACGGCGGCCTTCTTCCGCTCGAGACGAAGACCGGCATCAAGCTGATCTCCGTCAACCTCATGCTGGAGGAAGAGACCAGTCCGGTGGTCTGGAGAGGTCCCGTAATCGCCGGGACGGTCCGGCAGTTCTGGACGGACGTGGTATGGGGAGACGTGGACTATCTGTTCGTGGATTGTCCGCCCGGAACGGGCGACGTCCCGCTGACCGTCTTCCAGTCTGTCAAGCTGGACGGCGTCCTGATCGTCACCACTCCGCAGGATCTGGTTTCCATGATTGTAGGGAAGGCCGTGAACATGGCCGGCCTCATGAACATCCCGGTGATCGGCCTGATTGAGAACATGTCCTACGTCAAATGCCCCGACTGCGGCCGGGAGATCCGCCTGTTCGGCGAATCGAAGGCGGAAGCGGTGGCGGCGGAATACGGGATCCCGTTCCTCGGCCGGATGCCGATCGACCAGAAACTCTCCGCGCTCGTGGACCGCGGCGTCATCGAGCTGATGGAGAACGACTACCTGAACGGCGCGGCCGATGCCGTCGAAGCCTTCTGCGGCCAACAATAAAGAACTCAACAACATCAACATATACGAGGAGGAACCAAACCCAATGAAGAAAGTCATGACATCCGTTCCCTTCAGAGGCACGGAGGAGCAGCTCGCCGCTCTCGACCGCGTGATCGAAGAAAACCGGGACCAGAAAGGAGCCATGCTCGCCATTCTCCAGAAGGCCCAGGATATATACGGCTATCTGCCGGAGGAGGTCCAGCGTCACATCGCGCTGTCTCTCGACGTCCCCTTCGCCGAAGTGTATGGCGTCTGCACGTTCTACGCCCAGTTCCAGCTCAACCCGAAGGGTGAGCATCCTATCTCCGTCTGCCTCGGCACCGCCTGCTACGTAAAGGGATCCGGCCGGGTTATGGACAAGTTGGAGCAGGAGCTCGGCATCAAGGCCGGCGGTATCACGGAAGACCTGAAGTTCAGCTTGGACGCCACCCGCTGCATCGGAGCATGCGGCCTCGCGCCCGTCATGACGGTGGGCGAGGACGTGTACGGTCGGCTGGAGCCGAACATGGTCAAGGGCATCCTTGACAAGTACAGAGCCTGACCCGTTCAAAGTTTGAAAACAACAACATCACCATAAAGAAAGGAAATCCCCATGAAGTCACTTGAAGAGCTCATGGCAATCAAAGCCAAAACGCAGGATCAGGTTTCCGTTCGAAACGGCGATGTCCGCGTGGTCGTCGGTATGGCCACCTGCGGGATCGCCGCCGGCGCCCGTCCCGTCCTGAACGCCCTGGAGGAGGGCGTCGCCGCCGCCGGACTGTCCGGCAAGGTCAAGGTCTACCAGACCGGCTGCATCGGCATCTGCCAGTACGAACCCGTCGTCGAGGTCTATGAGGAGAACGACAAACGGACCACCTATGTGAAGATGAACGCCGACAAGGCGAAAGAGGTCGTTGAGAAGCATCTCAAGGGCGGTCAGGTCGTCGCGGAATACACCATCGGCGCGTCCAGACTGTAATCACCCCGAATTATATGTAGGAGGATAAAGAGACTTATGGATGATCGTTCCACTGTACAGGTCAACGGTGCCGCTTCTCTGCCCGAGACCGAATTTTACAAGAAACAGAACCGCGTGGCGCTCCGCAACTGCGGCGTCATCGACCCTGAGAACATCGACGAATACATCGCGCGGGATGGCTATTTCGCTCTGAACAAGGTGTTGACCGAGATGTCGCCCGACGACGTCATCAAAGTCATGTCCGACTCCGGCTTGCGCGGCCGCGGCGGCGGCGGATTCCCCACCGGCCGCAAATGGTCCTTCGCCAGAGCGTCCGTCTCCGACAAGAAATACGTGGTCTGCAACGCGGACGAGGGCGACCCGGGCGCGTTCATGGACCGTTCCGTTCTGGAAGGCGATCCTCATGTCGTGCTCGAGGCCATGGCCATCGCCGGCTATGCCATCGGTGCCGACGAAGGCTGGATCTACGTCCGCGCCGAGTACCCGATCGCCGTCAAGAGACTGAACATTGCCATCGAGAAGGCGCATGAATACGGGCTCCTCGGCGAGAACATATTCGGAACCGGTTTCAATTTCGATATCCATCTCCGCCTCGGCGCCGGCGCGTTCGTGTGCGGCGAGGAGACCGCGCTCCTCACCTCCGTGGAAGGAAACCGCGGCGAACCCAGACCGCGTCCTCCGTTCCCGGCCGTCAAGGGCCTGTGGGGCCAGCCCACCATCGTCAACAACGTTGAGACCTGGGCCAACATTCCTCAGATCATCCTGAAGGGCGCCGACTGGTTTGCCTCCATGGGCACCGAGGGCTCGAAGGGCACGAAGGTCTTCGCCGTCACCGGCAAGATTAAGAATACCGGTCTCGTGGAGATTCCGATGGGTACCACCCTCCGGGAGATCATCGAGGAGATCGGCGGCGGCGTGCCGAACGGCAAGAAGTTCAAGGCCGCGCAGACCGGCGGTCCCTCCGGCGGTTGCATCCCGGCCTCCCTCATCGATACGCCTATTGACTACGACAATCTGGTCAAGATCGGATGCATGATGGGCTCCGGCGGCCTGATCGTCATGGACGAAGACACCTGCATGGTCGATATGGCGAAGTTCTTCCTCGACTTCACCGTGGACGAGTCCTGTGGCAAGTGCTCCCCCTGCCGGATTGGAACCATGCGTCTCCTTGAAATCCTGAACAAGATCACCGACGGCAAGGGCGAGATGGAAGACCTCGACAAGCTCGAGGAGCTTGCCAACTACATCAAGTCCGCGTCGCTCTGTGCGCTCGGACAGACTGCTCCGAACCCGGTTCTTTCCACCCTCCGCTTCTTCCGCGACGAGTATGTTGCGCATATCGTTGACAAGAAATGTCCCGCCGGCGTCTGCAAGAACCTCCTTCAGTACACCGTCGATCCGGACAAGTGCAAAGGCTGCAAGCTCTGCATGCGGAACTGCCCGGCCGGCGCGATCTCCGTCAACGCGGCGAACGAGGTCAAGGAAGGCCAGAAGCTCCCGTACGTCGTCATCGACCAGTCGAAGTGCGTGAAGTGCGGCGCCTGCATGGACAGCTGCAAGTTCGGCGCCATCTCCAAGAAATAAGAAAGGGCGGAAACGATAATGGCTATGATCAACATTAAAATCAACGGCGCGGATTATTCCGTCCCGTCCGATATCACTGTGCTGGAAGCCTGCCGGTACGCGAACATCGATATCCCGACGCTCTGCTACCTGAAGGACATCAACCAGATCGGCGCCTGCCGTATCTGCCTGGTCGAGGTGAAGGGCGCCCGCGGCATGGTCGCCGCCTGCGTCTACCCCGTCAACGAGGGCATGGAGATCACCACCAACTCTCCGAAGATCCGCCAGATCCGCAAGACGAATCTCGAGCTGGTCCTCTCCGCTCACGAGAAGAAGTGCCTCTCCTGCATTCGCTCCACGACCTGCGAACTCCAGAAACTCGCCCAGGAATACAAGTGTGAAGAGACGAAGTTCTGCTATTCTCCGAAGGAGAACCTGGAGCCGATCGACTCGTCGAGCCCCTCCATCATCCGCGACAATAACAAGTGCATCCTGTGCCGCCGCTGCGTGGCAGCATGCGAGAAGACCCAGGGCGTGTCCGCTATCCGCGTGGTGAACCGCGGCTATGACTCCAAGGTCGCCGCGTTCTTCGAGAAGCCGCTGGCCGAGACCTCCTGCATCAACTGCGGCCAGTGTATCGTCTCCTGCCCGGTCGGTGCGCTCTACGAGAAGGACGATACCCAGAAGATCCTCGACGCCATCGCGGATCCCGCGAAGCACGTAGCGATCTGCTGCGCGCCGTCCGTCCGTGCCACGATCGGCGAGTGCTTCGGCTACGAGCCCGGCACCGACACCGAAGGCAAGATGGTCGCCGCCCTCAAGAAGCTTGGCTTCGACGGCGTTTACGACATGAACTTCACCGCGGACCTCACCATCATGGAAGAGGGCTACGAGTTCATCGATCGCGTGAAGAACGGCGGCAAACTCCCGCTCATCACCTCCTGCTCGCCCGGTTGGGTCAAATACTGCGAACACTACTTCCCGGATATGGTGGACAACCTTTCCACCTGCAAGTCCCCGCAGCAGATGTTCGGTGCGATGTACAAGACCTATTTCGCTGAGAAGCTAGGTCTCGACCCGAAGGACATCGTGTTCGTGTCCGCCATACCCTGCACCGCGAAGAAATTCGAAGTGGGCCGGGACGGACAGTCCGTGGACGGTATGCCCGGCGTGGACATCGCCGTTACCACGAGAGAACTCGGCCGCATGATCGCACAGGCCGGCATCGACTTCCGTGCCCTTGAGGACGAGAAGTTCGACCAGCCCATCGACATCGGTTCCGGCGCCGGCGCGATTTTCGGCGCCACCGGCGGCGTCATGGAAGCCGCACTCCGCACTGCGGCGGAAGTCCTCCTCGGCAAGCCGCTTGAGAAAGTGGACTTCAACGAAGTGCGCGGCACCGAGCCGATCAAGTTCGCGACCTACAAGATCGGCGATCTGGAAGTAAAGGTGGCAGTGGCGTCCGGTACCGCCAACGCCAACAAACTGCTTCGCGGTGTCCAGGACGGAACCTACGACGTCCAGTTCATCGAGATCATGGCCTGCCCAGGCGGATGTGTCAATGGCGGTGGTCAACCGACGCAGCCTTCCGAAGTCCGCAACAAGGTGGACCTGAAGTCGCTCCGCGCTTCCGTCCTCTACAAGGCGGACAGTGAAAAGCTGGAATATCGGAAGTCCCACGAGAACCCAATTATCAAGAAGGTCTACGAGGAATTCCTCGGCGAACCGAACTCCCACAAGGCGCACGAACTGCTTCATACCCATTATGTGAAACGCGGTCTGTGATCCTTCCGGGACCGGACCAAGACCGGGGCCGGGATACGGCAATCCTGAAAGAAGAAAAGCCCGAGACAGAGAACGGCCAAACGGCCGGAGCGATGTCAAGGGCTTTCCTTTTTCTCTTTTCGTCCTTCTCCCGGATCCGAGACAAGTTCGCCGTTCCTGCCTTTTTCAAAAAACGGCAGAAAAAAGAGAGAGCCGCGGTATTCATGCCGCGGCCTCTTCCTTTCAGGGGACTGTCCGGATTACACCGGGCGTTTCTCAGTTCATCAGATCGATCCACAGGCAGGGACGGATGCCGATATTGTAGTCCGGGAAATCGAACCATTTCCAGACATATCCGGAAGGCAGCACCGCGAGTCCGCGGTTCCCGTTGTTGGAACGTAGCCACCAGCAGCAGTAGTTGCCGGACAGGAACAATCCTCTCCGTCTTTCCGCCTCCGTCGGCTGGCATGTTCTTCCCTCATCCGTCTCAAAATACCGGGCAGCCTCCTCTTCGTTCAGAAGGAAGACGAAGTCGCCGGGATCCTCTGCGCCGCCGGTCAACCGGACGGGTGAGACGCGGTTCTGCTCTTCTACCGTCAGAGCGGTATCGAAGAACGTCCCATTCAGCCATGTTCTGATTGTGGAATCCGCCCAGGTGATGCCGGCCCGCACGGGATAGAATTCCATGCTCTCGAGAACGTACCGGCTGATCAACAGGAGTTTCCCGTCCTGCCGGTCCAGCACGATCCATTCGATCTCTTCGGGACCGTTATCCTCACTCCCGTCCTGTTCATAGAGACCGAACCGGACGACGTCGCCGATTCCGGCCGAACCGTCCAGCGCTGCGACCCGGGTCTCCCCGTCTCTGCCGTTTGGCCGGATCTCGATGGTGCTCACCAGATCCGGTTCCTCCGCGTCCTTCTGAGGACCGATCTTCTCAAGCGGAAGCGGTTCGAAATCCGGACAGGACGCAAGGACCGTCGCCAGCCCCTCCTCGGTGAGCGTATAATCGTCATGCTGACTGTCCGCAAAGAGCCCGTGATCCTCCGTGATCAGATTGTCATGCATATCGCACGGATCTTGGCGGCTGACTTCCTTGACCGAAACGAAAACGTTGTTGTCGAATTCGTTGGTCTTCCATGGCGCGACCGTTCTGGCGTAACTGAGCAGATCCTTTTCGTCGGCGTAGCGGTATTTCTCATACAGCTCCCGGCTGGTAAAGGAAAGCAGATTGCCGGAAAGCGTCCCTTCATAGTGCTGTCTCCAGATACCGCTGTCGAACCCCTTGATGAACAGGTTGAAGACACGGGTCCCGTAGCCGGGGAACCGTTCGAAGAGCAGCCGGATCCAGTCGCTCTGTCTCGAGCCGGTACCGCCCGAAAAACTGTTGAAATAGACACCGCAGACCGTGTCGACCACGACGTTGTTATAGAAATGGAAATACTGAGCGCCGTTCAGCAGGACACAGGAACTGACGTGCTGGTCGTCGATTCCCGTTGCCCGGACGAAAAGGTTCCCGTATGCCTCACATCCCATTGAACCGGTATCCAGATAGATGCATTGCTGTCCGACTCCGTTGTAAACGTTCCCGTTGTCGTGGAAATAATTATACCGGATCACCGTGCCGAGGATCGAGATGTCCGCCCAGTAGATGACGCCCATATCGTTGGATTCTCTGACGCAGTCGTAAAACTCGTTGTACTCGATCAGAACGTCGTTGGCTTCCACCGCGATCATCTTGTGCGCGCTTCCGTGGATCCTGTTGTGGGAGATGACGAGGCCCAGCCCGGCCGCGATGATCCCGGGGGACTGTTCGATGTATTCCGGATACATCCGTTCCATCACGGCAGGCGACCACATGTTCCCGTCCCGGTTCACATCGGCGATCTCGCAGTTCCGGATCGCGCTGTCGACTGGCGACAGCGTGACGGGATCCCCTCCGATAAAGACGATCCCTCCGTTCGCGAGATCGAACAGTCTGCAGGAGTCGATGGTGATGTGATCCGACTGATAAAGGAAGGCCGCTTTCGACGACGTGTGTCCGATCTGACACCCGAAGAAGACCACATCGCTGGCCCGGTCGACCCAGACCCCGTTCCCCCGCGTGTACAGAAGATCGATCCCGACGAAACGGAGATGGGAGGCTCTGTCCAGCGTGATCATGTCGTCGGTCAGCGTGCTGAGATAGACCTCCTCCGGGTCAAAATCCTCGGTCGGGTAGAAATAGACGATTCTTTTTTCCCGGTCGACGTAGCTTTCTCCCGGTACATCCAGTTCTTCCGGAACGTTATCGAAGAAAAGGCGGCAACTCCTTGAAAGAGGATAAGACCACGGATTCGTGAAACCGTGGACCGTCATGGACTGCTCCAGTTTGTCGACGGACTCGATGGCGTGACGGGAGGCGTCCCAGGTCACGAACATGAAGCCGTAGATATACAGATCCCGGAGCGACTCCTCCGACCATGTCTCGAGCTTCTCGGCAATCTCGTCGCCGTAGAAGAAGGTGTAGTCGTCGCCGTTTATCTCGACGTCCCGGTCGGCCGAGACGACGTAGTTGAAGTCATAGGCACCGCCCCGGTTCGGCCAGCGGGCCGGGATGACGGCCGTATCGCCGAGATAGAGCTCCATCTGCATCACGGCGTCGTCTTTTTCATGGCCGGCCGCATACAGATCGGGAAAAACATCCGTATATTCCGATACGTCAGCTTGGAGCAGGACGCTTTTTGCTTCCTCGCTTTTCAGGCGGGAGAGGAAACGGTCGTCTGCTCTGGTGATTTTGGACGGATCCACCTTTCTGCCGCCGATGAAGCGGACGGATTCGCCCTCATACGCTTTGTATGTAATGGGTGCATCGTCCTTCCCGGAATCCTCTTCCTCGAAGACGACCCCTTCCGTCATGTAATAGTCGCCGCCGCGGAAGCAGACCACGATCGGTCTTTCCGTTTCCGCAAGAAGGTCGCGGACCCTGAGCCTTGCGCCGTCCAGCGTGGCGAGCGGAGCCTCGATCGTTCCCTCCGCGCCGTCGTCTCCGTCCGGGGAAACGTAAAGCGTCACGACTGTCTGCTCCTCTTCGGCGGGCGGCGCGGTCTCCGGACCCGCCGGATCTTCCGGAACAGGGGTCTGTCCGCACGAGAAGAGGGAAAGAGCAAGGAAGACCAGGGCGAGAACAGCAGATACGGTTTTTTTCATAGAACCCCCCGTTTTTCAAACCGGTTCAAAGATCTGTTTCAATCTTAGCATGTGAAATGACGATTGTCAACACGGAGGCTGGAGTTCGGCCGGCCTGGCCGGAGATCTCGCCCGGACTCTTCGGCCGAAAAAAGAGGGCTGCGGCATTTATGTCCTGCCGCAGCCTCTATCTCGTATGTCTACCGGTCTTTCGCGAGCTTCTCGAGAAAGGCCCCGATCTCCCGATCCGTCGAGATGATCTCCTCCCGGAACTCCCGGGCGGACAGGCGGAGCACGCCGGTCCGGAGTGCCTGTAGCTGGATCAGACCGTCCGAGGTGACGACCCGGACGGAGAAATCCCGTCCGATTTCGCCGACGAGGCGCTCGATGTAGGTGTCGCCCAGTTCGTTTTCCTTCGTGAAGACCACATGAAGTCCGTGATAGTCGAATTTCCGCTCCACGGATCCTTTTACGTTATATGCGTCGAAGACGACGACGATCTCGCGCCCGGTGAACGCCTGATAGTTGGCAAGCAGGTCCAGAAGATGCCCGCGGGCGCCTTCCAGATCGTTCTCCGCGATCGTCTTCAGCTCGTCCCAGGCGAAGATCACGTTGTATCCGTCCACGATATAGAGAGAGGTCCTGATCTCCGGAATCTTCTTCCCGTCCGTTGTTCTCGCTACGCGCGCCTCGCCGTAGACGGGTCGGCGGATCGGGCCGAACTCCCGTTCCATAAGGGCCTCGAGCTCCTTCTCGTCCAGGGCGCGCCGCCGGTGGACGGAGTCCTTCTCCGCGTCCGACGCTCCCCTGTCCCGGAGGCCGGGCAGGTGCATGCGGGACTTAACCTCGTTCCAGGGCACGAGCATCCCGGCGCCGCGGGCGCAGAAGACGGAATCGGCCGGGTTGTCCGGATCGGCCTCCGGCCGGTAATCCGCCGCCGCGATCACCGCGTCCGTGTCATGACAGAGGGAATAGCCGCCAGGTCTGCAGATGAACCGTCCCTTTCCATGGGTATAGGCGGCCACCTCCCGTGCGTAGTCGCTCACGGTCGAGACGGGCGCCTGCCCGGAGAGCGCGCTCATGCCGGGTGGCGCGGCGCGTTCCCCGAACGTGGCCGACCGGGCGACGAGGTCGGAGATGGCGCGTCCGACGTTTTCAGACGGGACCTCCAGCGTATAGTCATAGACCGGTTCCAGCAGGATGCACCGGCCCGCCGCCTTCGCCTCCATCAGTCCCTGACGGACGGCGCGGTAGGTGGACTCCCGGAAATCCCCGCCCGACGTATGTTTCAGGTGGGAACGCCCCGCGATGAGCGTAATCTTCATGTCGGTAACCGGGCTTCCGGTGAGAACGCCCAGATGCTGTTTTTCCGCCAGATGGGTCAGGACCAGCCGTTGCCAGTTGACGGCGAGCGTGTCGGGCGGGCAGTCCGTCGCGAAGAGGAGGCCGGACCCTCGGGGGAGCGGTTCCAGCAGGAGGTGAACTTCCGCGTAGTGACGGAGCGGCTCGTAATGGCCGACGCCCTCGAATGCCGCGCCGATCGTCTCCTTATACAGGATCTGTCCGTCGTCGAATCGGACGTCCACGCCGTACCGGGCCCGGATCAGTTCTGTCAGGACCTCCGTCTGCACCTGGCCCATGACCTGCGCGTGGATCTCTGCAAACCGTTCGCTCCAGACGATATGGAGCAGTGGTTCCTCCTCCTCCAACTCCCGCAGTTTCGGGAGCATGACGGCGGGCGGCACGTCTCGGGGCAGGGAGATTCGATAGTGGAGGACCGGGGGGAGCGCGGGCGGGACCCAGTCCGGCTCCGCGCCGAGGCCCTGGCCGGCATAGGTGGCCGTGAGACCGGTGAGGGCACAGATCTCCCCCGCGCCGATGGACTCCGGCGTTTCGTACCGGATGCCGGAATAGAGCCGTATCCCGGTCACTTTCTCCTCGAGAGACTCGTCCGCCTTCTCCGGAACGTAGGAAAGTGCTTGCCGGACCGAAAGCGTCCCGCCGGTGATCCGGCAGAAGGTGAGCCGGTTGCCTGCAGCGTCGTGTGCGATCTTGTAGACCCGGGCACCGAAGGCGTCCGATGCGGGTTCCTCCTTCGTATAGGTTTCCAGCGCCCGAAGCAGGGCGTCGACGCCTTCGCATCGCAACCCGCTCCCGAAGAAGCAGGGAAACAGTTTCCGTTCCCGGATGAGCCGGGCGATGTCCGTGTCGGGCACGTAGCCGGTCTCCGCGTAGCGCTCCAGGGCACTCTCGTCGCAGAGTGCGATCCGCTCCTCCAGCCCTTCCGCGAGACTGAAGTCTACGCAGGCGGGATGGAGGCGGCCGGTAAGGTCCGCCAGAAGGGCGGCTCGGTCGCTGCCCGCGAGGTCCATCTTCGAGACGAAGAGGAAGGTCGGGATCCGGCACCGTTCGAGGAGACGCCAGAGCGTCTCCGTATGGGATTCGACGCCACCGGACCCGCTGATCACCAGGATAGCGTAGTCGAGAACGGCGAGTGTCCGTTCCGCTTCCGCAGAAAAGTCCGTGTGGCCCGGCGTGTCGAGCAGCGTCAGCTGCAGATCGCCGGTCCGGAGAATGGCCTGTTTCGAGAAGATTGTGATGCCGCGTTCCCGTTCCAACTCATGGGTGTCGAGAAAGGTGTTCCGCCGGTCTACCCGTCCCGGCGTCCGCAGTATGCCGGCGGTATAGAGCATGGCTTCCGACAGAGTGGTCTTTCCCGCGTCCACATGGGCGAGCAGGCCGGCGGCGATCTTCTTCATCCTGATCCTTTCTCCTTTCTGCGGGGACCTCGGCCGCACCGCGTCGTTTCGCACCCAGTATACCATATCCGGCGGACGAAATCCACCGGCTCGCAGAAAAACGGGACCGGGCGGGGAAAAAAGAAAGCCGGGGAGGATCCCCGGCATCTTTTCCTATTCGTTTTCGTCCTCCTTCGGTCCTCCGAGGCCCCGGAGATAGGCGGTCATCGCCGCATCCGGTTCCAGGATGACGCCGACGGTCTCCCCTCCGTCCCGGAAGACCAGCTCAAGCGCCTCGTTCCAGAGAAAGGTGAGCGTGTAGTCGTAGAAGACGAAGGAGTCCTTCGCGTAGCGGCTCCGGACGTCGGCCTTCGTCGTTCCCCCCTTCCGGCGGATCGGGACGGCCTCGAGCAGGGAATCGAGCCCCAGAACACATTCCGTCACGGGGGGACGGGATCCCTGGGACTTCGAGACTACGAGGTCCAGATGCCGCGGGGAGAGGACGCCGAGATCACCGGTCCTTGCCCATTCCTCCTCGGCATAGCCCATCAGGTCCTCCCGGGGGCGGATCTGGTAGACAAATCCGGTCAGAAGATACCGCACCACGAAGAAGACGGCGGCACAGACCAGGACGACCGAGAGACCGGTGAAGACCGCCGGAACGGTCGTGAATCCCACGGTCTCGGCCACGGTGGGAACGGAGAACGCGACGGCGCCGAGGATCAGGAGCAGAACGATCAGCACGATGACGAGCCGTCTGTTACGCTGGGTCGGGTTACAGCGCATCGGATATGACCTCCCGGATCGTTGATGTAGGACAGAAAAAATCCGTGCCAGCCAAAAGGCGGCACGGACGAAGGGTCAGTCCTCTTCCTTTTTGATGATCTGCTTGCCGTTGTAGTAGCCGCAGGCTTTGCAGACACGGTGCGCGACGTTGTATTCGCCGCAGTGAGAGCACTTGACCAGCGCGGGCATATCGAGTTTCCAGACGTTGGAACGTCTCTTGTCACGTCTCGCCTTCGATACTTTCCTCTTCGGTACTGCCATCTTCAATTCCTCCTTTTGATGTCGATCAGGACCTGTCTTCCTCCTGATCCTCCAGTAGTGTTCGCAGGATCTCCAGTTTGGGATTGATCTGCTTTTCCGCACGGCAGCCGCAGTCCCCGTCCTTCAAATGCTTGCCGCAGATGGGACAGAGCCCCGGGCAGTCGTCGGAACAGAGCGCAAACGGCGGGATCTCCAGGACGATCATTTCGAGAACGTCTGCGTCGGGGATGATCCTCGAATCACCCGCGATCAGAACGTCGTCGGTCACACCGTCCCACTCGGAATCGCCGGAGAGAGGCTCGGCCTCTCCCGGATCCTCCGTCAGGATCATCCGCTCCATATACAGCTCCAGTACCTCCTCGACTTCATCGAGACAGCGAGCGCACAGCGTTCGGTAGGTCACTGCTATGTCGGCACGGAACATCATGCATCCCAGCACGTCGGAGCACGTGCCGGTCACGTGAATGCCGTTATCCGGGATCGTC
>JAEEGL015973624.1_pt1 | contig 29359 bp, 22 predicted proteins | sample 9134231 | NCBI WGS metagenome assembly JAEEGL01 (sample SAMN16246548, study PRJNA631951) | gut metagenome | biome: gut microbiome; feature: rumen; material: fiber-attached | host: Bos | place: Iran: Karaj | collected 2018-10 | reverse complement strand
TTAGTTAATTCATTAAACGGAACAAGTACTCAAGGTTTAGATAGTACGCAGTTAGCATCATTAAATTCTAAGAAGGCTAGCGCACAAGCAGCACTTGCCAGCGCAAAAGAAGCCGAAGCAAAAGCAAAAGAAACAATGGAAAAAAAGAAACAAGAATTAGAAGATGCAAAGAAAGACAGAGACGAAAAGAAAACTGCTTTTGAACAAGCAAAACAAGCAAGGGTAGACTACGAATCAAAGATAGCGCAAGCACATCCTGAAGTAGCAGAAGCTCAATCAGCTTATGAAACGGCACAAGATGCGTATGATAAATTGAAAGCAGAAAAAATATCTGCTGCACAAGATAAAATCGCTGATGCAAACAAAAGAATAAGTGAGATAGATACTGCAATAAGTAAATTAGAAGTGAATGACAAGAAAAAAGAACTATCATTTAGTGATACAAGAGATTTATTCAGTTCTGATGTTAAAATGACTCGTCAATTATTAACTGATCCGCAAACCGGAATGCAATATTATTTAATGGCTCCTGAAGGAACAGATCCGACAAAAGATGAATTGCCAATGTTATTATATTTACATGGCGGTGATGGCGGTACTTATGGCAGAAATGCATTTGAATCAATTAAGTCAAGTCCGGGTGTATTCTTAAAGGATACTAATTTTAAAGGATATGTTGTATGTCCCGTACTTTCTTCCGGTTACAGGAAATGGGATGATCAAAGAGTTGCAGCAAATTTAGATAATTTCTTAAACAGTTTTTGCAGTAGTCATAAAGTAAAAAAAGATAAAATAGCTCTGTCTGGTGTTAGCCTTGGCGGAAGCGGTACTGTATACATGGCATCTAAATTGAAGAAGTGGTTCTGTAAGGCTGCAGCTATAAGTCCTGCTCGTGGAGGTCTTGATACTTCTTCTTCAAAAGTACCGATTAAATTTTATTTTGCAAGTAATGACGGTGACAACTGTTTAGCATATCAAAACTATTTATCAAGTAATTACAGTAACGTAGATATAACATCTGTAGGTAATCGAAATGTAAAATCAGAACAAGTTTCACACACTTGGGCTGCTGCAAAATCTTATGGAATAGATTCTAATCGCGACGGTAAATCTGATTTAATTGAATGGCTATTTTCATAATTAATGACTAGTTTTTAGAAATAAAGTGTTGATAAATATCGGCAAATGCAATATCTCTTATAATTTGTGCTTTTAATTTGTCCGTATTCTCAAACTTAATTTGATTTCTTATTTTTGAAATAAATAATATTGTTATATTCTCACCGTATATATTTCCGCAGAATCCTATAATGTGTACTTCTGTTTTATAGTTTCCGTTTTCATCACAAGCGTGGTTTAATACTCCGTTGTATATTTTCCCATCTACAAAAACTTGGACGAAATATACACCGACGGGAATTTTTATTTTATCATCGGGCCAAATAATATTAGCACTCGGAAATCCTAATTTAGTTGCTATTTTTTCGCCTTCAACTACTGTGGCGGAAATAAAAAATTTATATCCCAAAAGCTGATTGGCATCAAAAAAATTGCCAAGTTCAAGTTTATTTCTGATTACTGAGCAGCTTATTATTTCACCGTTTAATACGCAAGGCGGTATTTCATAATATTTATATCCAAATGTTTTACTATATTCTTCTAATAATTTACTGTTTCCTTCGCCCTTATATCCAAAACTGTGATTATAACCGGTAGTGATTGATATAGGTGAAAAATATTTAACAAGAATTTCAGTTATATAATCTTTTGCAGTAATATTTGCTATTTGAGGAAAATCTAATACCACAACATTATCTATTCCAAAGCTGTCTAGCATTTGGAGTTTTTCTTCCAGAGTTAAAATTTGTTTAACCTTGTTATCTGTTAAAAAATTCAACGGATGAGATTTAAACGTTATTACTGTTGATGTTGTATTATTATTCTTTGCTATTCTTATAGTATTTTTTAATACAACTTTATGCCCAAGGTGCAATCCGTCAAAGAAGCCTAAGGCAAGAGAAGTTTTATTAATATATGTTAACTGCTCATAAATATCCATAATATAATTATAGACAAAAATTGTTTATTGTTGAATACTATTTCTAGGTATTAATATGCGAAATATAAAAAATATTCATATGTATAAAAATTCAAGTGTGCTGGCAAACAGTCCTGAATTTTACGGTGCATATTTTACCTCTGAAAATGATATAATTTTTAAATTTTTTACATTTCCTGAAGTAAAGCAAGTTTTTCTTGAATTAAAACCGCATAATAAACCTATCATAAAATTAGAAATGAATTCTCAAGGCAGCGGTAAGTGGTATCTTCGTGTTGAATCCGGTCTTGCTGAAAATGGAGACAGATACCGTTTTGTTTTTGAACATAAAAATGAAGAGATTAAGGTTAAAGATCCTTGTTCAATGTGGCAAGACTCATATTTTAAATGGTCAAAATTATGTAATCATAATTTATTTAAATGGACAGATTACGATTGGATAGGCAGTAATAATCCCAAAAAAGTAAGCAGATTGGCTAATGAATATAACGGACTTACTCCTGTTGATTCTTTAAGAATATTTGAACTTCATATCGGTACTTTTACAAAAGAAGGTACTTATTTGTCTGCAAAATCAAAACTGGAACATATTTCACATGTTTTAAATTTTAATGCTATAGAAATAATGCCTGTTGAAAATACATATTCATTTAATTGGGGATATGACGGTGTCGATAAATATGCTCCAAATCATACTTATGGTACTCCTGATGAACTTAAAGAATTAATTGATTATGCTCACAGCCTCAATTTGAACGTGATTATGGACATTGTTCCAAATCATTTAGGTCCTGATATTGCGGAATTGCATAATACCGGCCCGTATACCGACGGAGAAAATTGTTTTGGCTATAAATTTAATTATGAGAATGATGAAAACTCAGTTAATGTCCGTTATTACATTATAGGTGCAGCTTTAAACTGGATTATTAATTATCATTGTGACGGATTGCGTGTAGATATGACTAAATTCATGTCCAGTGATTATACAATGAAACAAATGATAGCCGAAATAAATTTTCATTCACCTTATACCTTTATGATTGCAGAAGACGGTCGTGATAATGATATAAGAGTAACAAAACCGTTTAGCTCATTCGAATATGAAGAAAATGAGTACAATCATAAGTCATTTATAGAAAAAATTTCTTCTAATGAAACCTCATTGGCAGCATTGGGTTTTGATTCCGAGTGGGATTTTCCGTTTCATAAACAAATTGCCGCATCAGTTCTCGGTGTTTGGGATTGTCGTCAAAAGAATATTCATGATTTTGATTATTCACTTCGTGATGCTCAAACAAGAGTAAAATATCCTATGAGTCATGATGAAATAGGAAATGTTGACGGTACTCGTTTAATTACAAAAATTATGGCAAATGAACTGGAAATGAATGAAAGAATTTGTGATTTTTCACGTCCCCAAATTTGTAAATTAATTGCACACTCTGCTCAAAAAATTGTTGAAGCTCTTGTTTCAGGCAAACTTGAAAATATGGCTGAAGATGATAGAAAAAAGTTTTTTATTCACAATTATCTTCCTTCATCTATGACAGTTGAAAAAGTTCGAGCTGCATATATTAACGCAGTTAATCGCCATAAACTTGTAATAGGGAAAGTATATTCAATCCCCGGTCCTAAAATGATATTTCAAGGTGATGAATCTGCTGATTTATCTTATTTTAAATTTTTCAGAAAATTTTCAATTGGTAAAGAAATTTGTTTAAATGATAAAGGCTATGAACCGGGTTATGCGGCATTTATGGATTCTAAGCTCGGCACTGTTTCTGTATGTGATAAATATAAGTATATTAATTATGGAGTTGAAAATTATATCAGGGATTTGAATATTTTAAATTCTTCAAATCCGGCATTATCTTCCGGACATATTGAAAAAACAATTGTTAATGAGCAAACTGATACTCATGCAATTTATTCAAGACGAATCTATTATGAATCATTCTCGGTTTCAAATTTTTCGGGCAATCCATATAAAAATTTCGGTATAATGTTCCCGAAAGGTCAATGGAAAGAAGTTTTGAATTCAGATAATGTTTTATATGCCGGAGAAGGAAAGTATTTGAACAATGACAATACTTTTGAACAGTATTCATATATATCACTTCCTGCATACGGAATTGCATTTTTTGAAAGAGTTTAGTTATATTCTTTCTAATACAAAATCTATAGCGCCTTTATTTCCGTCAAAGACTTTGTTTGCATTATTGCAATATTCGGAATATTTTTCATTATCGTCGTAGAATGATTTTAATTCTTTTGTTAATTCTTCTTCAGAATTTACTATAACAGCACATTTCTTATCTGTTATGATTTTATATACATCTTTAAAATTAAAAACACAAGGTCCTGAAATAGCGGGTTTACCCCAAATATTTGCTTCAAGAGGATTATGACCGCCTGTGTCAGAAAAACTTCCGCCAATAAATGCAAGATAACATATAGAATACAATTTTGAAAGTTCGCCCATTGTATCCAGCAAAATTATATCTTTTTCCGCAAAATTATCGTTTTGAGAACGTTTACCCCATCTTAAACCTGCTTTATTCAAAAGTACACAGACTTCATCATATCTTTGAGGATGTCTCGGAACAAGCAGTAATTTTGCTTCTCTATGCTGTACTTTTAAAGATTTGAATGAATCTATTGCAATTTCATCTTCGCCTTTATGTGTGCTTGCGGCTATAAAAACCTTGAAATTATCAGTTTTTAATTCATCTTTATATTTTTGAATTTCTTCTTGAGTAATGTTAGCGGAAATATCGAATTTCAAATTACCCATTACCTCAATTTTGTCTGCTTTTGCTCCTATCTTAACCATTCTTTCAGCATCATCTAATGTTTGCATAAATATTTTTTCATATCTGTTTAATATAGGTGCTAAGAATAGTCTGATTTTTTTGTAGCCGTCAAATGAGTGAGGTGAAATTCTTCCGTTTACTGTATATACTTTTATACCTTTTAATTTAGCGAGTGTTACAAAACAAGGCCAAATCTCTGTTTCGGCTATAATGATTTTCTCGGGATTAAATGCTTTAAAAAAGGAAAGCACACTGAAGAAAAAATCGTACGGGAAGTATGTTACAAAATTAACTATTCTGTTAAATGAACTTAGTGCAATTTCTTGTCCTGTTTTTGTTGTTGTTGTCACTATTATGATTTCATCAGGGTGTTTTGCTCTGTATCTTTTTACTAAATCTTTTATTGCATTTGTTTCACCTACAGATACAGCATGAAATATTGTGGTTTTTTTGCCTTTACTGTCAAATTTATAAAAACCCAGTTTGTCTTTCCATCCTGCTTTAAATTTTGGTTGAAAGTGAAATATTATTAGTATTACAGGTAATAATATAATTGAAAGCAATATCAATATTATGTTATAAATGATTACCATATTATTTGTTATCTTCCTTATTATCCATCATAATTGTTTGGTCAAAGTTTGCATTTTGCATTCCTAATTGTTCGGGAGTTACAATCTGTATTCCGAATTTTGTCCTGAACAAGTGCTTAACTGTTTCACTCTGTATGTCATACATCATACTGTTAAACAGTTCATATGCTTCTCTTTTATATTCCAATAAAGGATTTTTTTGACCGTATGCTCTGAGTCCTATGCCGTCACGAAGCATATCTATGTTGTGAAGGTGATCTATCCAACGGTTATCCACAACTCTTAATAATAAATCTTTTTCAAGGTTTCTCATTACGTTATTTGAAGTAAATGGTTCTTCGTGTACGTGGTCTAAATTATATTGTTCTGCAACTGAATTATAGAAATCAACGGTTTTAATTTCATGTTCTTTATATGCTTCTATTGCAAAATCTTTAATTTTTGCATAAACATTTTCGTATTTAAGACCTTGAATATCTTTTACTTCAATATGTGAAAGCTGGGGTATTTCCGAATGGATTTCTTTAACAAGCGATTTCAAATCTTCATATATATATTCATCCGGATTCATACCGGGAGCAATATATGTTTTGAGCAGTCTATCGACTTCTCTTTCAATCATATATAAAATATCATTTCTTAAATCATTTTCTTCAAGTACTCTGTTACGTTGTGCATAGAATTTTTCACGTTGTAAATTCATAACATCGTCGTATTCAAGAACACTTTTTCTTGCATCAAAATGGAATGTTTCAACTTTTTTCTGATTGCTTGCTATTTGTTTTGTTATTAATGAATTTTCTATTGCCATATTTTCATCAATATTTAATGAATTCATTAATGCTAAAATTTGCTGTCCGCCGAAAATTCTCATTAGACTGTCTTCCAGTGATAAGAAAAATCTGGTTGAACCGGGGTCTCCTTGTCTTGCTGCACGACCTCTCAACTGGTTATCTATACGTCTGGATTCATGTCTTTCTGTTCCTATTACATGCAGACCGCCTGCTTGAACTACTTTCGCATGTTCTTCTTCAGTTATTTTTCTTGTTTTTTCAAGAACTTCATTCTTAATTTTTTCATAGTCCGGAGTTGATTCAGGGGTAATACCTCTGGCAACAAGTTCTTCTTTTGCCATATATTCGGGGTTGCCGCCTAACAGAATATCAGTTCCTCTTCCTGCCATGTTAGTTGCTATTGTAACAGCACCGTATCTTCCTGCTTGAGCAATGATGTATGCTTCTTTTTCGTGATGCTTCGCATTAAGTATATGGTGCTTAATTCCTCTTTTGTTTAATATATTTGAAACTAATTCAGATTTTTCAATGCTTATAGTACCTACAAGAACAGGTCTTCCTTCTTTATGCATTTTTATTATTTCATCTGCAACCGCTTCATATTTAATTTTTTCGGTTTTATATATTATATCCGGAAGGTCAATTCTTATATCTTGTTTATTTGTAGGAATACATGTTACCTCTAAATTATAAATTTTACCGAATTCCGCCTCTTCGGTCATTGCTGTACCTGTCATACCTGATAATTTAGGATAAAGTCTGAATAAATTCTGGAATGTAATACTTGCAAGTGTTTGAGTTTCATCTTGAATTTTTACGCCTTCTTTTGCTTCTACAGCTTGATGAAGTCCGTCAGACCAACGTCTTCCTTCCATTAGACGTCCTGTAAATTCATCTACAATTATTACTTCACCATTTTTTATTACATAATCCGTGTTAAGGTGGAAAAGTTCTTTTGCTTTTAATGCTTGAAGTAAATGGTGTGCATATTGGTTATTAATATCAAACAGGTCAGGTATTTGAAGAATTTCTTGTGCTTTATCTATACCTTCTTCTGTTAATATTACGTTTTTATTCTTTTCATCCACTTCATAGTGTTTAATTTTTTCTAATTGCGGAGCAACTGCAGCCATAGTTCTGTATAACTCTGCAGATTTATCAAGTCTTCCGCTTATAATTAACGGTGTTCTTGCTTCGTCAATAAGAATACTGTCAACTTCATCTATAATTGCATAATGATATGGTCTTTGAACTCTTTGCTCTACGGAAGTTGCCATATTATCTCTTAAATAATCGAAACCGAATTCATTATTAGTTCCGTATGTAATATCGCAAAGATATGCCTGTCTTTTCTTCTCTAAACCTTCGTAGTCGTTCATGCCCGATAAAATAACACCGACTGAAAGTCCTAAAAATTTGTATATTTTTCCCATCCAATCGCTGTCTCTTTGTGCAAGGTAATCGTTAACGGTAACAATATGAACACCTTTACCTGTCAGTGCATTCAGATATGCAGGAAGTGTAGCAACAAGAGTTTTACCTTCACCTGTTCTCATCTCTGCAATATGACCTTCGTGTAAGAACATGCCTCCTAATAACTGTACATCAAAGTGTCTCATATTAAGAACACGCCTACCTGCTTCTCTGACTGTAGCGAAGGCTTCCGGTAATATTGCATCCATTGCTTGTTTTTCTAATTCTCTGTCTTTTTTAAAATCAGTTGAAGTCGGTCTTTTTGAAAGTATTTCTTTAAATTCAATTGTTTTATGTTTTAATTCTTCATCTGTTAATTTTATAAATTCCGGTTCCAAAGCATTAATGTGCTCTACAACCGGCATCATTTTTTTAATTTTTCTGTTATTAGGGTCACCCAGTAACTTTAGTAAAAAATCCATTATCCCTATTCTCCGATATACTATTAATTATGAAAATTTTATCATAATAACTTTTTAAATTATACCTTATTAATAAATTTTTAACGATTTCTTTTAAATGTTAATTTTTGTAAAAAAATAAAAAAAAATTTGCTTAAAAAAGCAAATTCTGGACTTGATTGCTTTAATTGTAGTAGAATAGTAAATGTAAGAAAGGTAAAATTATGAATGTATCTGCAATTAGCGCAACACCAATAAAACCGCAGTCTTTCGGTAAAGTTGAAGATGATCCGATATATACGCGTGTTCTTGAAACTACTGATGAACTAAATGATAAATACGTAAATTCATCTTCTCTTAAAAAACCTCTTGCTGCTGCTCTATCAATAGCATTAGCTGGTGCTGTAGCATTTGTTTCCGGTAAAAGAATTGCTTCTGTAGTTGAGCATGTATTTAAGAAAGCTCCTGCAGTTGTTGAAGCCGGACTTAAAAAAGGTGCTAAAGCAGTTTCAGGTGCTGCAACAAGTTTAAAAGGAATTAGCCCTGATAAAACAATTTTAAGTGAAAATTCAAAATTAGCAGGTAAAAAATTAGGCAAATTAATAAACAAAATTAAAATCGGAAAAGCAGGTAACTTTGCAGGCAATGTTCTTGATAAAGTTCAAGAATTCGGTAAAAAAGTTTATAATAGAATTGCTACTCAAGGTTTAAAAGAAGGTGGCAACAAAGCAGCAAATGCATTTGAAAACTTGTTTGGTATCGGTGCAGTTTCTACAATCCTTCCGGGATTATTAAAAAGAGATACTAATGGTGACGGTGTAAGTGATATTCTTCAAAGATCACAAAACGTTTATACCGGAACTCAAACAAGATTTGCAGGTGCAGTTGATAAAGCAAGCACTTTCGCAGATATAATTGAAACATTATGCTAATTAAATAATAATTTTACATTTACTTTATAAAAACGGACTACACAAAGTAGTTCGTTTTTTTTATAATTTTTTTTATGGATGATATTTTAGTAAAAATTGCAAATGATGATATTCTTTCGGAGCTTAATTCAATTGGTTTTGATGCTTCGTATGTTGATGCTGTTGTTAAAAAGTATTCGGGTGTGGCATATAAAATATATTCGTTAAAACCTTTTGAAGCAAATATTTTAAAACAACTTTGTTTGTCATTAGGCTTTGATTGTGCTGTTCATAGAGATACAATAACTTGTAAATGCGATGAAACAAATGCTCTTATTTTTGCTTCTGATGTTCAATTAAGTAATTTATGTTCTAAACTTGAAAAACAGCCTTTTAGACTTAGTAAATTATCAAGTCTTTTTAAAAATTATTTAAATAAAAAATTACTTCCGCTTACTGTTAAAAAATATACATTTGATTGGTCAAAACCGTATATTATGGGTATATTAAACGTTACTCCCGATTCATTCAGCGACGGCGGGAAATACATCAATCCTGATTTTGCGTTATCTCATGTTAAAGAAATGATTGATGATGGTGCAGATATAATTGATATTGGCGGAGAATCTACCCGTCCTGATGCCGAAAAAATATCTGTTGAAGAAGAAATTTCTCGTATTATTCCTGTTATTAAACTTCTAAGACAAGAAGGAATTGATATTCCGATAAGTGTTGATACAAGAAATTATAAAACGGCAGAAGCTGCAATTAATTCGGGTGCAGACATTATTAATGATGTATCAGGTTTAGATTATGATAAAAATCTTTTAGATTATGTTGTATCGAATAATATTCCTGTCGTTATTATGCATTCTGATAAAATTCCCGCGGTTTCAAGTAACTTTACTAATTTGGACATTGTTGAAGAGGTTTATTTCTCTTTATATTCTAAAATTAAAAAACTTATTGATAGAGGAATGCTAAGAAATAATATAATTGCAGATGTCGGAATCGGTTTTGGTAAATCAAAAGAAGCTAATTATGAACTTATTAAACGACATAATGAATTTTCATCATTAAAAGTGCCAATGTTACTTGGTATTTCAAGAAAATCATTTATCAGAAATACTTTTAATTTATCATTTGATGAGTCAGATATTCCTACTGCCTTATATTCTTGTCTTACAGATAATGTTAATATCCATCGAGTTCATAACGTTAAACTTGTAAAACAATATTTGGAATTTGCAAAAAAATTATCTTGATTTTTTTAGTTCGTTTTTTAAAACATCTTCAAATGAGTCTATAGGTTTAAAATAATATCCGCAATTTTCCGACATAACTCCGTTAAATTTGAAAATTTCTTCGGATGGATATTTTCTGCATATAGATGAACGAAATTTATGAATGGTACATATATGATTTTCTTTATCAAATTTATTGCATTTAAACACAAGTCCTTGTTCGTCTTTGTCTACTATCTCAAGACCTGCATAAAAAGGATGCAGTTTTTTTAATTTATTAAATTCTTGTTCTTCTTTAATAACACCTGATTTATGTTTAACATAAATCTTAGAACAGCAAGCTCCGCATCTGTTGCACTTTCCGTACCTGTAATATTTTCTTCTCAAAATATATTTAAAAATGATTTTTTTTAAGTCCATATTTTTATTATACATAATTAAATATTTCTTTTAATAAAAACTTTATATTCTCTTTACGGATAGGTGTAGAAATATTATAATATTCTTATTAAAAGCAAGGAGAATAATTATGGCATTTAAACCAAATAAAAAAGGTATTGTTACAGGTACAAACGGAAACGATAAAATTACTTGGCAAAATTCAGCACCTTGGAAAAAGTCAATAACTGTTAATGCATTAGCAGGAAATGATACTATTACATTTAGTAACAGTACATATAAAATTAATAAATTAAATGGCGGATTGGGCCGCGATTTAATAAAAGGCGGCAGAAGTTCTGATAGTATTGATGGCGGTGCAGGTAATGACAAATTATACGGTAACGGTGGAAATGACACAATAAAAGCAGGCTATGGTAACGATTATATAGTCGGCGGTAAAGGTAATGATAAAATATATTTGCAAAAGGGTAAAAATACTGTTGTATTCAATAATGGTGACGGTAAAGATACTATTTACAGAAGTACTGAATTACCTTTTTCTTCCGATATTGTAAAATTTAACAGTTATGCAAATTTTAATTCATTGATTAAATCAGCAAGAGCAAAAATGTCAGGTTACGATTTAGTTTTAAATTATACATCTAAAGACAGTATCACTTTAGCTAACTTCTTTAAAGGCGGAGCATCTATATATGGTATTGAAACAAAGGATAATAAACTTGTAACCATTACTGATTTTATGAAACATGTTATTTTTAATACCATCTCAGGGAAAACTAATGTAAAGGGTTCAAAATATGCCGATATAATATATGGTACCAATAAAGCAGACACTTTAAAAGGCGGAGACGGTTGGGACTTCATATACGGAAAAGACGGTAATGATAATATTCACGGTCAAAAGGACAGCGATTCAATTGAAGGCGGCAACGGTAATGATAAATTATTCGGCGAGTCCGGCAATGATACCATAAAGGGCGGCAACGGATATGATACTATAAACGGCGGTGACGGCAGAGACAGGTTATATGGGAATGCTGACAATGACTCTATACTTGGCGGTGCCGGTAATGACTATATCAAAGGCGGTGACGGTAATGACCATATGCATGGTGATGCAGGCAATGACACTATATATGGTGAAACTGGTGCTGATTATATAGAAGGTAATGCCGGTAATGATGTCTTGTATGGTGATGCAGGCAACGACGTTATAAAAGGCGGAGATAACGATGATAGTATAGACGGCGGCAATAATGATGACAAATTATATGGTGATGCCGGAAATGACACTATTTTGGGCGGTGCCGGAAAAGATAATTTATGGGGCGGAGATGGTGATGACAAGCTCTATGGCGGTGACGGTAATGATACATTACAAGGCAATAACGGTAATGATTACATAGACGGTGGCGCAGGTAATGATAATATATACGGAGGATCCGGAAACAATACTCTTAAAGGTGGCGCAGGAGACGACACTTATATGAATGTTTCTGTTTCTAATTATAATTATATTTGTGATGTTTCAGGAAATAATGATAAAGTAAATATTGTTGAAGGAAAATCAGATATATATCTTTTATTTAATGTCAACAGAGATGGTAGTTTCTCATCTGATTATGATAAATTAGCTATAGTTGACAGATATGCTTTTGAGTCTTGGCAAGCAACCGGAGAATTTTCTGATCAAGGTGTATTGATTGAAGGTTTTAACTCAATAGAAGCTATTAATGCTAATGACGGCCGTATAGGTAATATAAATGCTTTAAAATCTGAAGTCGTTGGTTGGCTTGATTCAAAGTGTTGCGCAGACGTAAAAACAGCTCTTACTACACTTGGAGAAGAAGTTTCCGAACTTGTTGCAATTTTTCAAAATTGGCAAAATTACAGGTAAATTTATATATTCACGAAAGATTTCTTTAGGTGACAATGCCATAAGTCACAATACAGGCTCGATGATACTATCGAGCCTGTCTCCTTATGTATATATTATTACTGTGACAATATGCTGTATGTATTGTAAAATATATTTATGGATATTAAAGAACAATTACGTTTAATTCCCGAGCTTCCGGGATCATATCAATATTATGATAAAAATAATACCATTATTTATGTCGGTAAGGCGAAGAATTTAAAACGCCGTGTTTCAAGCTATTTTAACAAAAATCATGATTCTGTTAAGCTGCAAATAATGGTTCCTCAAATTGAACGAATTGAGTTTATTATTACTAATTCTGAAATTGAAGCTTTAATTTTGGAGTCTCATTTAATAAAAAAATATAAACCCAAATATAATGTTCTTTTAAAAGATGATAAGAAATTTCCATATTTTCTTATTACAAAAGAGGATTATCCAAGAATATTAGTTACACGTAAACGCAATAAAAATATGCTTGAAGGTAAATATTTCGGGCCATATACAAATGCAAAATCAATGTATACGACTTTAGATTTGTTAAAAAAACTTTTTCCGTTAAAGCAATGTAAAACACCTAAATTCAAAGATCGGCCTTGCATTTATTATCAAATCGGAAGATGTATGGCTCCTTGTCAAAAGTTAATAACACCTGATGAATATAAAAAATTAATAAAAAATGTTGAATTATTTCTATCCGGTAAACAAATGCAGCTTGTTGATGAACTCAAATCTATGATGGAAAAATATTCCGATAATCAGGAATATGAAAAGGCTGCAAAATACCGTGACAGCTATTTTGATGTATTAAAAACAATAGAAAAACAAAAAGTAGTATATGAAAATACAAAAATTAATCAGGATATAATTTCTATAAGCTCTGATAACTATATGGGCGGTATTTCCCTTTTGCAAATTCGTGACGGCAGACTTACAAATAAAAAGGATTTTGAAGTTTCGAAATCTGATTATGACAGTGAAGAAGAAATTGTTTCTTATTTCATAAAAGAGTATTACCAAATGACAAACATTGAAGATATTCCGTCTGAAATTTTATTTTCATATAAATTAAATTCTGAAGATAAAAAGATGTATGAAGATTGGCTGACTTTTAAAAAGGGTTCAAAAGTTACGATTAATCCGGGGCATACAAAAAAGAATGATGATATTCTTGAATTGGCTTTAAAAAATTCTGCATATCATCTTGAGGAAATGAAAGTAAAATCTCTGCAAGTACTTCAAAATAACTATAATGAAGCCGGCTCATATATTCAGGAAAAACTTGGCTTAAGACATTTTCCTCACAGGGTTGAATGTTTTGATATATCACATATTCAAGGAACGAATACGGTTGCATCTATGGTTACATTTTATAATGGTATGCCTAAGAAAAGTGAATATAAAAAGTACAAAATTAAATCGGTACAGGATGGAAAACCTGATGATTTTCAATCAATGAAAGAAGTTGTTACTCGCAGATATTCAAAATTATTAAAAGAAAAATTACCTTTTCCGGATTTAATTATAATTGATGGCGGGAAAGGTCAATTATCTTCTGCTGTTGAAATTTTAAATGATATTGGAGTGAAAGACCAAGATATTGTTTCATTGGCAAAGCGAATAGAAGAAGTATTTGTTCCAAATAATTCTCAGTCCGTTATTTTCCCGATTAATTCACCGGCTTTGTTTTTCTTCCAAAGAATAAGAGATGAAGCTCACAGATTTGCTATTACTTTTCACAGAAGTTTACGAGAAAAAGAAGCTCTTCATTCGGAATTAGATGATATTAAAGGTCTTTTTGAAAAAAATAAAAAACTTTTAATTGAAAAATACGGTTCTGTTTCTAAAATTTCAAAATTAACAAAAGAAGAACTAATGTTATTATTATCAAAAAATCAATCTTATTTGGTATATAATTATTTTAACAGAGAAAAAAAATAATCCGAGAATATTAAAGGAAATCAGATATGGCAGATATATTAGAAAAACCTCAACAAATTACTTTTGATGTTACAGACAGATGTCAATTACGCTGTGTTACTTGCTCTAAATGGAAAACTGTTGCTTCTGACGTTATTTCAAAAGAATTATCTACAGATGATTGGAAAAAAGTATTGTCTGACTTGCGAAATTGGCTTGGCGAAGGTTTTTGGTTTTGTTTTTCAGGGGGTGAACCTTTTTTAAGACAAGATATTTTTGAACTTGCTGAATATGCCCATTCTTTGGGTATTCATGTTGCTTCAATGTCTAATGCATTCAGCATTCAACATTTATATGAAAAGATTATTGATTCTCCGATAGAATCTTTAAATATATCTTTAAATGCTATAAATAATCCTATTATTCACGATGAATCAAGGGGACGTGAAGGTTCTTATGAAAAATCATTAGATGCGATTTTGACACTAAAAAAATTGCGTGATGAAAAACATTCTAATCTTGGTATTAATATTGCAACTATTGTTTTTCCTGAAAATGTTGAGGAAGTCATACCTCTTGTAGAATTTGTTACAAAGAATAAAATTAACGGTATTATGTTCCAATTGCTGGATGATAAAGAATCTTTTCATGGATACAATTATCAAAAAGGCTGTAATACAGTTGGATATAAAATGCCGAAAGAATTAAGAGTTAAATATTCTAATATGGCAAAAAGAATGATTGAAGTTGTTGATAGGCTCATTGAAATGAAGAGAGCAGGTCATTCTATTTATAACTCTTATGAACAGTTAGAGGCTATGAAAATATTCTTTAATAATCCTGATGATATATTAAAAGAAATAAAATGTGACGTTGGTTCTACTAATTATGCTATTGATCCTTATGGAGATGTCAGATTATGTTTTAATATGCATCCTGTAGGAAATATTAAAGAAAATTCTCCCGAAGAAATTTGGACCGGTGAAAAAGCAATAAAATGCAGACAAATGACAAAAACATGTAAAATGTATTGCAGAATGCTTAATTGTAATTTTAAACATAATTTTGCTAACTTTAATAAAAGTTTCTTTCACAAGCTTAAAAATAAAGCTGTTAAAATTTTAACGGGTAAATTTTAATGAATAATATTAAAACTCCTTTATTGGTTATTTCCATTTTCAAAAATGTCTTAAATGACAGTGTTGTTTCAAAATATATTGATTTTCTTTCAAACTTATCTTACAGCTCTGATTTTGACATTATTATTAAATCATATTCTTCATTTATTACGGAATTGTATGAAAAAGAACACAATCAAAATTTGTACAAGTATATTAAAAATCTTATATATTCTGATAAAAACATTATTTCAGATGGCTGTAGCGATTCTATCATAAAAAATGAAAATATCATTTCTTCTGCAGAATATGAATTATCTTTAATTCAAAATTTATTAAAATACGATTATGAAAGAATTAAAAATGAATTTACGGAAAAATTTTCTGCTTGTTCTGACATAATTTCTCATCTTCCTGTTTTTAATATGGATGAAAAGCAAAAATTTGATATTAACGATATAATTAAATCATATAATTCAAATGGTTATGGGATTTTTTGCTGCTATAATGCTTTTAAATATACGGAAAATAAGCAAATTCTTCCCGTTAAATATTTTAATGCTTTGACTTTTAATGATTTAAAAAATTACGATTATCAAAAGGAAGTAATAAAACGCAATACTCAGGCATTTATAGATGGTAAGGAAGCTAATAATATATTATTATATGGTGATAGAGGATGTGGTAAGTCTTCTACAGTTAAAGCATTAATTCATGAATTTAAAAATTATAATCTTAAAATAATTCAGGTGTACAAAGAAAGTTTCTTATATTTGCCTGATTTATTTGAACAAATAAGAAATCTGCCTCTCAAATTTATTATCTTTGCTGATGATATTTCCTTTAATGAAGATGATAAAAATTTTTCTTCAATAAAAGCTGTACTTGAAGGTTCATTATCCGATAAACCGTCAAATGCTATAATATATGCAACTACTAACAGAGTTCATCTTGTTAGAGAAAGTTTCTCTTCTCGTGAAGGAAATGAAGTTCATTGTAATGATACTATTGATGAAACAGTTTCATTATCCGACAGATTTGGAATAATGCTGACATTCTCATTACTGACAAAAACAGAATATTTTGATATAGTATCCAAAATTGCAGCAGATTGCTGCTTGATTCAAGATGATAATTTGTTTAAAAAAGCAGAAGAATTTGCGGCATTAAAAGCAATAAGAACACCACGAGTGGCTCGGCAATTTATTGTTGATTATATGTCAAATTTGTAATGAAAGGCTAAAATAATTTAATGAATATTAGTGAATACAAAAGAATAGTTTTTAAATTCGGTACAAATGTATTGAGGAATGATGATAAAGAGATTTCTTTATCCAGAATATATTCTTTTATTGAAGCAATTTCAAAGCTGCATAAACTCGGAAAAGAAATAATTGTTGTTACCTCAGGTGCTGTTGGACTCGGTGCCAAAAAATTGAATGTGGATTCCAGTGAAAGCCTTGCTATTAAACAGTCTTGTGCTGCTGTCGGACAAAGTCAGCTAATGTCTATTTATGAAGACGGATTTGGAAAGTACTCAATTAATACAGCTCAAGTTCTTTTAACTGAAGATGACTTTACAAACAGAGTTAAATATTTAAGTTTAAGTAATGTCTTAAACACTTTACTTGAATTAAGAGTTATTCCGATTATTAATCAAAATGATACTGTATCTACTTCAGAATTGGAATATTCCGATAATCCTGTTTATAGTGTGAGTTTTTCTGATAATGATAAATTGTCTGCGCTTGTCGCAAGTAAACTTGATGCCGATTTATTGATTATTTTATCTGATATTGACGGACTGTATAATTCTAATCCGAAAGATAATCCGAATGCTCAATTGATTTCTGAAGTTGACGATTTAAATGATGAAATATTATCATATGCAAGTTCTGCATCTAAAGGAGGCAGAGGTGGTATGATAACAAAATTGCAGGCAGCTAAAGTTGTTACTCATTCAGGCGGAACGGTTATAATCGCAAACGGGAAATCACCTCAAATTATTTCCCGCCTCTTTGATGGTGAAAAACTCGGCACTACATTTTATCCTGTTGAACAATTATCTCAAAAGCGTCGTTGGATTGCTTATGCAACAAATATTACAGGTCAAATTGTCGTTAATGATGGTGCTAAAAAGGCTATTATAGAAAAAAACAAAAGTTTGCTTCCTATTGGAATTATTCAAGTCAACGGTGTCTTTGATTGTGGTGATATAGTTTCCATTCTGGATGAAAATAATATAGAATTTGCAAGAGGAATTGCAAATTATAGTTCTGATGATTCTATGAAAATTGCCGGACAACACTCCGATAATATTTATGAATTAATCGGACATAAAAATTATGACGCAGTAATAACAAAAGATAATATTGCATTGATATAGGAGGTTTTATGGTTGATGTTATTGAAATTGCTAAATCAGCTAAAGATGCTTCTATTGAACTACTTCAAGTTTCATCTGATTTAAAAAATAAGGTTTTAACTCAAATTGCCGACAGGCTTGAATATTATATTCAAGATATTATTAATGCAAATAATGTCGATTTAAAAAATGCACAAGAACTTTTAATCTCAGGTGAAATATCGCAAAGTGCATACAACAGACTTAAATTAGATAACAATAAAATCAGAGATATGATACAAGGTGTTAGGGACATTGTAAATTTACCTGATCCCGTAAACAGAACTATATGGTCAAAAAATATTGCGGAAGGAATTATATTAAAAAAGATTTCTTGTCCAATTGGTGTCATTGGCGTTATTTTTGAAGCAAGACCTGATGTTATTTCTCAAATTTCTTCTTTAGCTATAAAATCATCTAATGCTGTAATATTAAAAGGTGGTTCCGAAGCTGTTGAAACAAATAAAACTATTTTTAATATAATTAAAAATGCTATATCTTCTGTTAATGATTTCCCGTCTAATGCTGTTAATATAATTTTTTCAAGAGATGATGTAAATAAAATGCTTACTGCGGATGAGTATATTAGCCTTATAATTCCCAGAGGCTCTAATTCTCTTGTTAAATACATAAAATCAAATACAAAAATTCCTGTTTTAGGACATGCTGATGGGATATGTCATATCTATGTTGATGAATTCGCTGATATAGATAAAGCTGTTAATATTATTATTGATGCGAAATGTCAGTATCCGAGCGCTTGTAATTCTGTTGAAACTGTTTTAATTCACAGTGAAATAAAAGATATTCTTTTACCTGTTCTACTAAATAAATTAAAAGAAAACGGTGTTATTATTAATTCTGATGAAAATATACAAAATGAATATTCGGAGTATGTTAATTCAATTGCGGATAATTGGCATAAAGAATACGGTGATAAAATTATTTCTTTAAAAATAGTCGAGTCTATTGATGAAGCAATTAATCACATAAATAAATACGGCTCAGGTCATACTGATTGTATTATTACAGAAAAGAATTTAAATGCTGAAAAATTTATGATGTTCGTTGATTCTGCAGGAGTCTATCATAATATTTCAACTCGTTTTGCAGATGGTTTTAGGTATGGTTTTGGCGCTGAAGTCGGTATTTCTACAAATAAAACTCACGCAAGAGGTCCTGTCGGGTTGGACGGATTAACAATATATAAATACAAATTATATGGAAATGGTGATATTGTTGCCGACTTTGTATCCGGAAAAAGAACTTTTATAAAATAAATAAAAAACAGACCCTATAATTATAGAGTCTGTTTTATTATGTTAAATAAATTATTTTAATTTAGGCATTCTTACTGAAATTAAGTCCTTCTGAATATATTCATCAAGAATTTCTTTTCTCGGTTTTGTTGCTTGTGGCGCAACCATTACTTGACCTTTTACTTCATATTCTTTTTCTATTTGTGCTTTTTGTTCAGGTGATGAAGTAACAAGACCTGTTTCAGTGTTAATGCTGTCTATAACATGTTTTCTTTCGAAATCTTCAAGTTGGAAATCATTACTTGCAATTTGCATTGTAGTATGATAAAGAGCATTTAAGCTTCCAACATCAGACCAAGATTCATCAGTCGGAATTGCATAAACTTTTTGATTACCAAGTACCTTTTTTGCTTCAACGATTTTTTCAAGCGGGATTTTGGTTTCATCAAAATCTACATTCTTTTTCTTTGCTTCAGGTTTTATTGCTTCTCCGATTCCTTTTCTGATTGCTTCAGGATCATCTTTTTGGCTTAAATTCATTAAAATTGGAATAAATGATTTTGACCAGTCTCTTGATTCAATACCAAATATAGGAATGTATGGTTCAATTAATGAAATTGCTTTAAATCCTTCTTTTGAAACTGCAAATTGGAATGTATTCGTTAAGCACATATTATCTTTGTCTGCAAATCCTTCTTTAATACTGTCTGGTTTTTCAGCAAATTCAAGAATTTCCTTAGTGTTTGGTTCAAGTCTCATTATACCGAATGTTTTTATGGCATCAGCAGCTTTGATTTTCTTAGCTATCATTGCAACAGCTGCTTCACCGGAATTTATTTTCTTTGCCATTTCTATAGTTGCTTTTGGCATTCTGGACATTGAATCATTTGGGAATATTGCCATACTTTGTCTGCCTTCACGATCCATTTGATTATATATACCAACTGTGAAGTCACCGTTTCCGTGATTTACTCCCGAGCGATTTAAATAAAATTTGATGTTATCACCAATTTTCAATTTACCTTTGGAACAATCTAACAAACCGGCTTTATGTAATGTTATAAAAGTTGTTTCCATTGGAGTAAAGCCTGTAGCTGTCTTAAATATACCTTTTGTTGATTGTGTACCGTCTTTTTGACCATGTATAATTGCACTGGATGAAGCATTTGTATATTCTGCTCTTGAACCAAAGCCGCCTGCTAACATTGCCAGTTGAATATTTCCTGCATTTTCAGCTGCTTTAAATTGAGGAAGTACAACTTCTCCATTGTTTACACGTTCAACAAATTTTTCTATGCTGTCTATAATTTCAGGTACAAAACGTCTGTCTTCAAGTCCGATTACAATCTCTGTACCTTTTCCTATTGACTCACCTGTTTTTACCGGCTTAACGTTTACTACAGGTTGATCGAATGAGTCATATCTGATTTCTAATTTGTTTGTTTTAGGATTCAGTTGTTCCATATCGACAGCTAAATTTCCTGATTTTTTTACAAATTTACCTTCATTTGTAAGAATAACATTATTGCCGTCTTCTACTGCAATCATTAATTTTTTGTTTTTATCAATTAAAACATATGCTTTTTCTGTTGAATCAGAAGTATCTTGTTCAATATTAATTTTTGATTTTAATTCAATTGACTTATCAGCCGGAACACGACCGTCTAAACGCGGTTGGTGTACATTCATGTTGTATAATATACCACGATTTGTTTTCTTTAATTGTGTTCTTGCATCAACATATTTACCCGGCGTTTCATCAATAGGTATGTTTGTTTTAATTGCATCGTCAAAGTGAATTAAATCATCGTTAAAATCAGTAATTATGCCGGTAACAGGAATTCTGTCGCCTACAAATTCACCAGAATTTTCACTTGCTTCATCTTTACAAACATACATGTTCTTTTTTAATGCTTCAAGAGCTTTTGATAAACTTGCACCAAAACTTACGGTTTTAGCAGGAGTTATACCATAAAATGCTTGATAAGCATTAACTAAACTTGTAGCAGTATAATTGCCGGTTAATGCCGGTGTGGTCATTGCGCTGTTTTTTACTGCCTGCGCAGAATTATTGTTAGTTCTAAATTGGTTGTAATTTAAGGCTCCCGCCCCAATTCTTTGAATCATAATTTTCCCTTTCCATATGCAGAAATTTGTTCTCTAAAAATATAAAACCCCTAAATATTTTTTTTGCTATTTATATCAAAAAAAGTATCAGAATGTTAATATTCTAATACTTTTTTTGATAAATGTTAATTTGTAAATTTATTTTGCATCTAATATTGTTAATAGAAGTTCATTTATCTTATGTAGACTTCTTAAATGTAATGCGGTTTTTGAAAATTCATATTGGTCATTACCGGTTATAAAGAGTTTTCCGATAATTTTTTTGTTAAGTTTTAGATTCCATATTCCGTCTGCAAATTCATATGTGTATATTTTACCGTATCTGTAAATATTAATTTTATCCGGTAGTTGTTCTGCAAGTATGTCACCTTTTAAATTATATACAGTATAATAATTTCCTTTTTTAGCCAAAATTACTTGCGAAGCGAAATGCTTACATGGTCTTTTTACATCGATATTATCGTATTTTGCTGGAACTATTTCTTTATTTTTAATGCTGTTTAAACCAATATTATTGTTATTATTTACAATAATGTATTCTTTTTTATCTATGGTTATGGTATTTTCTTTGATTTTTAATTTGTCGGGTTTAATATTATCCATTTCGGAACTTACTTTAACCTTTTTAGGCAGTTTTAATTCCTGAATTTCGTATGTCATATTATTATTGTATTCTGCTTTTTCATATAGCAAATTATTGTTGCTTCTTTGAGTTATAAATATAGGTCTTATATCATTTGCAAATGCGGAAAATCCGTCATAAGAAATAACGTATAATTCTTCTTCAGGTACAAGTTTACCGGTATTATAGAAAATTTTATATTCTCCGTCATACTTGCCTGATATATATTCGGTGTCTCCGCTGTGTATTAATGCAACTTTTTGGAATATCGGCATTAATACTGTATTTCCTTCCTTGTCCAGCAAACCGTATTTACCGCTTTTCTTAACTTTTATGTAATTTTCAATTAACGATAAATCTTCGTATGGTGTTAAAAAAGCTGCTTCTGTTTCAGTATTTACATAACCGACCAAGTTTTTTGCTCTGATTTTAAATTCATTGTTTCCGTTTGTAATCGGCTCTACAGAATCAAGAACAGGCTGCATAATATATGAGTGTTTTGCTTTATTATATATTCCGTATTTGTTGTCAAATTTTAGGACCTGTACATTTCCGTTTTCCAGAATTATTTCTGCTGCTTCAACAGGTTCCTGTATAACTTGTTTAACTATTTCGTAATCTGAACTTTTGGGTTGTACGGTATTTATTGCATCTGCTTGTAATATTGAAGCAGAAAGAATTAACGATAAAATTAATATCTTTTTCATAATGTCTCCTTAACTAACAGAATGATAATAACATTTTGAAGCAGGCTTAATCAAGAGTTAAATGATTTTTGATAATATTTCTTTAATATCTTCTGAAATATCTGTCGGATATTTTATGTTTTCCGAGAGAAGTTTAGCAACTTTAGACTTTTTGTATTCGCCTAAATGTCTGGTTCTGTAGAATTCTTCAATATTTTCGCACATTTTTTCGTGAATTTTTAAATCTTCAACTGAAAGTGGTGTTGCAGGTTCATATTCATTATTCAACGTTCTTTTTATCAAATTTATAGAGAGAATATCTTCAAATTCTCCTTTTTCTATAAGGATATATTTGTCTTTTTTTTGAAGTATATCTTCTAAAATATTACAAATTTCTTTTGCATCTAAATCAAACAATAAGACTATAGGAATATTAAGTTTATTCTTAATTTCTAAATATAAAGATGGGCTTTTACTCTTACCTCCCGCACCAACAATATAAATTCCCTTTTTATTGAAATTATTTCCAAGTTTATCTGCAAAAACTGGTAATAAGATTTCTTCTGTTATGCCTTCTGCTATCAAAAGCTTTTCAACAGGAAATCCAAGTGAAAACTTGTTTCTAAGTTCTTTTAAATCATTAATATTTATATTCTCTTTATTTTTTAATTCGGAATTGATTTTAATTAAATATTTTAAATTTTGTGGCGCAGTATTATAATTGATATTTTCAAGTATTTGAGAAAAATATAAATCAGTATTTATTAATTTTTTTGTTTTTATATCTATGTCTTTAAATGTATGAAATATGGTGAGTTGATGGGCTTTTAATGCTATATTATTATCTTTTAATTCCCCGAAATGTTTTTTTACTGAATTATTCCATATTTCTTTTACAATTTGAGAAATGTACGAAACATCTAAATCTTCAATATCTTTTTTTGAAAAATTAGGTGTAATAAGAGATTTAAATATAATTGATGAAAATACTCTGTTATATGAGTATTCGGGTAACTTAAATCTTGATAATCTGTCTAAATTAATTAATAACTCTTCTTTAGTAAGTAGTTTATATTTAATTTCGTTTTTATTAAAAATATTCAAAATATATCCCTAAAAAAGAGGAGTGCGGTTTGCACTCCTCAATAAAAATTATAAATTAAGCATTAGCCATTTGTTTTTTAGCTGAGCGTGAAACACATTCAACAAGAGATTTAACAACGGCAACCATTGCTATTGTTGAATTTAATTTGTTTACACAAGAACCAACACCGATTGCGCTTGCACCTGAAGCTATTGCTAAAGGAGCTGTAGTTGTTGTAATTCCGGATGCTGTCATTACAGGTATTGAAGTATTTCTTACTAATTCTATAGTGTTAGAAATAGAGACTTCAGCGGTTTGCAATAAACCTCTTGCACCTGCTTTAGATGGAGTTGTAGTAGCTGCACCTTCTGTTTGTATTAAATCAATACCTAATTCTTCAAGTTTCATAGCTAAAGAAATCTGTTCGGAAATATCAATGTGTCCGGGAACAGTAACGCAAATAAATGTTCTTTCTCCGTTTAAAAGTCTTAAAGTTTCATTAACAATGTTTAAAACTTCTTCAGCAGAGACTCTCATACCTTTTTTGTATAATGCATCAAAATTGCCGACTTCAATTGCATCTGCGCCAAGTCTTACTGCATTTGCAAGTTCAGTAGGAACAATTGATGATACAAAAACAGGAAGAGTTGTCATTTCTTTAACCATTGAGATGATTTCTTCGTTATAGCAGATATCTACTGCACTTGCACCACCCATTTCTGCTGCCGAAACAACATTTCTAACTAATTCTTTATTAAAATTATCAATACCTGCGATAATTTTTACAGCTTTTCTTTGCTCTAAATCTTGTCTAAATAAATCAATTCTATTCATAATACCTCCGATTACAATCTATTTACGAGTGTTATTATATCATATTATCACAAAAATAAAACAGGCATTTAAATATGCCTGTTTTATTTTAATATTAATAAAATTTATTTTTTATCAGTACCGATGTATTTGTCATGAATATCAGAACGACGGTCAGTTGCATTCAGAGAAGCTTTCCATAAGTTGACTCCAAGTGCGGCAACCGCAGTACCTATTGCGAAAATAGGACTATGTGATTTTTTTGCGGCATTTTTGCCGAATCTGTGAACTAAATCAGTTACGGCATATACAACAGCACCTGCTACTGCACCAGAAACAATACCTTTTCCTATACCTTTTGTGTATTCAGCAACTGTTGCAAAGAATTTCCTAACATTTGCAACTCCTCTTTTTAAGGATTTTATCGGTCCTTCTTTACGAACTTTTTGAGAAGCGGATATTTGAACCATATCAGATGGTTGCTGTTTAGCAGCAGCAATTGCTTCTCTAACTGCAATAGGTTTCTGTTCTATAACCGGTGTTTGAGCGACAGGTGTGCCTGCTATTGCACCGTCTTGACTGAATGGAACTTGTATTGAATTAAATACTTCTGTCATACTTACCCCACTTTATAATTATTTCTAACATCATAAAACATGTAAATAATAATTTTTGATGTTTTTGTCTTAATTGTTAAGATTTTGTAACTAATTTTAGCATATTTTTTACAGCATCGTCCAGTCCCGTAAAAATTGCGCGACAAATAATGCTGTGACCTATGTTTAATTCATGTAAATTCGGAATTTCATGCATTCTTTGAACATTCTCATAATTTAACCCGTGGCCGGCATTTACGGTTATTCCCAATGATTGTGCCAAAATTGCAGAATTGTATAGTTTTAGGAATTCTTCTTGTTCGTTAGTTTTATTAAATGCGCGAGAATAGGCACCTGTATGCAATTCTATGAATTTTGCACCTGTTTGTGCTGCTGAACGAATTTGATTTTCATCAGGGTCAATAAATAAGCTTACATTGATATCAGCTTCTATTAAGGGATGTATAAATTTCTTAATTTTTTCTGTTTGCCCAAAAACATCAAGACCACCTTCTGTAGTAACTTCTTGTCTTCTTTCCGGAACAATGCAACAAGAGTTGGGAAGTAAATCAAGAGCAATTTTTTGCATTTCTTCTGTTGCTGCCATTTCCATATTTAAACGGCATTTTAAATCATTCTTAAGTGAATAGATATCGTTATCTTTAATATGACGTCTGTCTTCGCGAAGATGTGCAGTAATCCCGTTTGCACCTGCAGAAATACAAATCTTTGCAGCTTCAATAACGGAAGGTGAACCTTCTCCTCTGGCATTTCGAAGTGTAGCAATGTGATCTATATTAACACCTAACAGCATATTTATGTCTCCGTTTCAATGAATATTATAGAAAGAAAAAAAGGTATTTACAATAAGAATTTTAATGTTAGTATAAATATATTGTAATCCTCAGTAGCTCAATGGCAGAGCATTCGGCTGTTAACCGAAGGGTTGTAGGTTCGAGTCCCACCTGAGGAGCCATTTAAAAAAAGAAAAGACACATTATAAAGTGTCTTTTCTTTTTTATTGAAATTTTTTAATTGTTTAAGCTACAAGTTCTAATTTTGCGGGTGATTTGATATTTTGAACAAAGTCAAGTGCGTTATTTGTAAGTCCTGAGACAGAGTCTAATACTTGTGAGGATGAATCTGCTGTAGCTCTTATTAATTCAGCTCTTGCCGGTAATACTTTACTTTTAGCTTCAGCTTTTGTAAGAATAAATCCGCTTTTATCTTTCATTTCTCTGCTGTATATGTCTTGGTCTTGTTCCATATTTTGATTAATTATATTTTGCAAATAATTCATCTTTGCAACAATAAGTCCTGATTCTTCCTTATTTGCTTTTACTAATTCTTTTGCCAGACAAGATTGGGCTGCATACAATGCATAATCAGCATCTCTTACTTCTGTTCCTTTAACTCTTTTTTTTGCATCACGGAAAGTATCATTAATATACTTTCTCTCTGCAGGAGTAATGTGAGGTGTTTGTGCTATACTTACACTATTAATCATAAAGAGAACCTTTCCTAACTTATTCTGAACCTATAAAACATATGAATTAAAAAAATTGTTATTTTTTAATTATTTATTACAAATCATTTACAAATTCTTTCAATAATATTTAATTGGTTACTAAATTTATATTTTTTCCATAATTTTCGTTTAATATAAATAATGGTATTTTACCTGTTTTAAAAGGATATTTTGCTTGATTTTATATCAGCAAATAATAATTTAACTTTTTGTTTAATACTTTATTAACAATGCTTCTTTTATATAATTAAATTTAGAGATATCAACTTAGATTTTTTAACTATCGGATCAACAGAGTGTGATGCTCCGTCGTTATCTGCAATAAAATGCATGATTTGTTCTCTTTTTTCGGCATCGGAAGTTTTTTGATTTTGACTTATTTCATAAAATGTATTACTTTCCGGTCCTGAAAAGATAAAAGACATCGTTTTATCAAAATAAAAAGTACGCGCTTTTCCTTTATTAACATCATTAAATAGTTGATATATATCATTTTTTAAGATTTTTTTATTTGTCGGTTTAAAGTTAGCAATATCTTCAATTTGCTTTGCTATTTCAAATGGGGCATATACTTTTACAATTTTACCGAAACTTATGTTTGATAATTTCATGAATTTACCTCCATTTATTTAAAAATTAAAATAAAATTTTTTGTTATTATAATTATTATAAAATTTTATTATTATTTTGAATAGAAATATTTATGATATAATTCATATGTTGTTAAATATGGGCGGTTAGCGCAGTTGGTAGCGCATCACATTGACATTGTGGAGGTCGCTGGTTCGAGTCCAGTACTGCCCACCATTTTAATTCTATTCATTGTTTACAGGACGAACATTATAGTATGTAGGTCAGGCATTGCCTGACAGAAAATTGCAAGGTTTCAAAATATTTGCATCAAAAAAATGTCATAGGGTTGTTGTGATACTTTCTTTGCCCGCCCAAAGAAAGAGGTCAACATTTAACTATGAATGCATCAAAAGATAAAATTAAGTATGTAGGTCAGGCATTGCCTGACAAAAAAGTTAATTTTGTTGCCTGTTGGAGAAAAACAGCATAAACTTATTTTATAAAAGGAAGACAAAATTAATGAGAAACGAAGAGAATAAGAATATAAACAATAATAATAAAAATTTTTGGAAAAAGTTTATAATTATTTTTATTTTTACTTTAATCTTTCTTTCACTATTTCTTACTTTAATTTTTATTTTTCTGTTTTTTATACATTCTTCTTCTATGCAAAAAACAGATAATAAATCAAATATTGTTAATTTACACAAAGTAAAAAAAATCAAAATAAATGAACCCAGAGGATTATATACGAAGATAGTTCCTCTGGATAATAACAAATTTTTAATATATGGTGGAGAAAATGGTCGCTACAGGGATTTGAAAGGAACTATTCCTGAAATTTTTAATTTTCGTACAAAACGGAGTAAAGTTTTGCCTACTTTAGACTATTTTTTAAGTAAATCAAACTGTAAGTTCAAGGACGGAAAAATTTTCTTTATAAATTCCAATGGTAATGTAGTTTTATTTAATCCTAAAACTTTACAATTTGAATTAAAATCGAAAATTGATACGGATAAAAAATATTGTTCAAATTTGGGGACTCTAATAAAACAATATAATGATACCAATGTATATATAATTAACAGAAGCATAACAGAAATATTAGATTATAATATAAAAAATGATACTTATACGGAACAAGAAACCAATCTAAATAATAATTATAGACAATGTTTATTTAAATCAAATTCAGAACTAATATGTTTAGAAGATAATTATATATATGAATACAATATAAAAGAAAATAACTATAAAAAAATTTTACAAGAAAAAACATATAATAACGGATCTATTTTCTATGTAAATAATAAATTTATTATATTCCCAAAATCAATATATCCAAAGGAACAAATATATATTGAAGTAATTGATTTTGATAAAAAAATTAATCGGACACTTGTACCAACAATTTTATCTTCACTGGGGGCATATGTTGTATCAGACAGTAAAATTATTTTTTCTGGAGGAACAGTATTTGATACTTCCAATAACAAAGTATATTTGCCTAAAGAAAATGAAATAGAAGAAAATAAGAAAATTGATAAAATCGCATCAGATATTAACCGAATAAACAAGAATACATATATTTCAGTTGGTTGTATGCTTGTTGGCATATATGTACCAGAAATACGAATATTAAAAATAGAGGCTAAAGAGAAGGAGTAATATGACACAAATTTCAGAAAATCACTATTATGAAATTGATACAAATGTTTATTCATATGTAGATTATAAATTAAATACAACTCAAGAAAATTTATTTTTAATTGATGGAGAATATTTAAATAATCAATATGTGTATGGACAAGATGATATTATTAATAGTCTTGATGATAGTCAAATTGGTGAAGATTGTGCCATAGCTTCAATTCTTAATTTATTAAGACTATCCGGAATGACTAATCAGGATATCTTTAATAAATTAAAAGCATTTGAGGGATATGCAGGACCACTGGTATATAATGAAACTAATCAAGACGAAAAAGGAAATGCAAGTTCAAATTTTACTATAG
>JAEEGL015829101.1_pt1 | contig 29359 bp, 29 predicted proteins | sample 9134231 | NCBI WGS metagenome assembly JAEEGL01 (sample SAMN16246548, study PRJNA631951) | gut metagenome | biome: gut microbiome; feature: rumen; material: fiber-attached | host: Bos | place: Iran: Karaj | collected 2018-10 | reverse complement strand
CCGATTTTTGTAAACAGTGCGCCACGCTTAGCGTCGACTACTGCTTTTTGGCGTTTGGTGGTTGCCCACTTACTGTGTCCTGACATTGTTTCTCCAAATTATTTTTACAGATTAAATTTTACTTATTTTAGCATTTTTTCTCGGAATTGTCCAACCCCTCGTCCCAACATTATCCAGTTCATGGTTAGCAATTTTGAAGCTGTCTTCAATGCAAGGTTTGGGCTTCGTTTTTCGTCGTTTTATATAGCTAATCAAAAACGGCGCCAAGAAAAGTAAATATAACAAGAATACCCACGCTTGTCCCCTAGGTATAGTAATTAGGAAATACTTTTTTGTACCCAAAAACTCGATAATGAACATGTGAAAATCGAGTAACAATTTACTAAGCCAACCAACGGCTACACTAATAAAAGGCACGCCAGCAAAAAGTCCCGTCGCAAAAACCAATCCCATCGCTACGGAAAGTGTCGGCAAAATCAGAATATTTGCTGCAATCGAAATAAGTGACAAAGAACCGAAATAAAAAAGTGAAATTGGCGCCACTAGTAAACTCGCGGAAATTGTGGTAATTACCATACTTCCAACAAATCCCGGTTTTTTCTCGCCATAACAATATGAAATTACGATCGGTCCAAGCAACATAATCCCAGCATAGGAAGCAAACGAAAGCTGCCAACCAAGATTAGTAATAAATGTAGGGTTAATTAAAAGTGTGATTGCTGCCGTAATTAGAATTAATCGCCAAGGCTGGAACTTGCGCCCGTTGTACCATGCGGATAATGTCAGAATTGTCATAATTCCAGCACGTAAAATTGACGGAGTCCAGCCAATTAACGCCATAAAAATTAGAACGAAAATCAGTGCAAAAGTTAGCCCTGTTTTGCGCGAAATGCGTCCAAAAATTTTTCGCACAAAAGCCACGATAATGGATAAATGCGCACCAGAAGCAACAACCACGTGTGACAATCCTGCAACTTGTAAATATTCTTTAAATTGCTCCGATAAACCATCCTTCTCGCCTAGCAAATACGCCACGCCTAAATTTGCTTCTTCTTCCGGAATCTCTGCATGAATTCTTTCCGTGAGCCAAGATTTAGAATAGGAAATCGCATCGGTATCATCTTTTATCTTGCCAGTAGAGATACGGCTGGCCGCCTTTTTCGTATTGTTATTCAAAACACCAATTATGATGGCGACAAAAATGATTGTGTAGCATAACGCATTAACCAAAATGGACGAATAGTGGAGCCTTTTCACGCTCTTCTTGTATCACTACTAATAGTTTTTTGAAACCCCACGAGAATACTTGTGCTAAAAAATAAAGTTCTTGCGCTATTTTTCATTCCGTCTATGCTATAATAAAAATATGTTAAGAAGGCTCCATACATTTATTCGTAGTGCCTTGGTTTTAATACCGTTTTCGGTATTGGCTTTTGTTTTCTTATTTACATTTGCTCCAGCTGTTATTACGCGCGCTGCAAGATATGATAGCGGCAGCCTGGATTTTGTCGTTGGTGTTGATGGTAATATTGCCATCATGCTCCCAAAAACTGACATTAGTTTTATGATTGATGCTTCTAAAAACGAGATTGCATCACAAACAATTGAAATCGGCGTAGATAGCAACCTTACCCATGGCGTTGTACTTGGTATGACTACCGCCTACAGTAATACATCCGTAGACGATCTTACCGGCAACGGTCTCAACAGTGTCCATAGCTATACTATCCCAGCCCTCGACAGGACAGTTCATAAATCTCTTTTCCCAGTTAATCATTGGGGCTATTCTGTTGATGGTGGAACTTATTACAATCGCATGCCAGCCGCAAACGACGGCTTTATGGCTCAGGTCGTGATCGAAAATCCATCCGCTGTTGATGTCCAAGAAATTTACATCGGTGCAAAGGCCGACATTTCACAGCCGCTTGATTATTATTACACGACCATCAACTTCACTGCTATCACTAATTTTGCCGCCAAGACTATCGATGATATTATCTACATGCAAGAGATGACGCCAGAAGTCGTAGAAAGTATGGAAACAAATCGTCAATATCGCCTTCGCGATAGCCGTGATAAAAAGGATTACTGGATTGCCAAATTTGACGATGGCAATGTCTGGATGACTCAAAACCTTGATCTTGATCTCTCCCCAAATCTTATTCTCACTCACGAAGACTCCGATTTGGCGGATAGAACATGGGCCTCAACCACCGCTAAGAAGGAAATCGATTACAATCTAGAGGAATCATATAATACTAACGACCAGTCGATGAATTATAGTCATCTTCTTTCAAATACAAATGGAACGTATCTGTATAATTATACTGTAGACGAATCACTATATGGTGATGGTATTGATTCATGTTTAATAAAATTTGAAGACAATCCAAAGTTTTGTAACCATTTCAAAATTGGACAACGCTATACATGGCTCGAGGCTGTCGCTACGAATAATCTCAACGATGTCATAGAGACTGATCATGGCAATATTTCAGTTGATGAAAGTATTTGCCCGAAAGGTTGGCGTCTTCCAGCAATACAGGGAGATAATTCAAGTAGTGCCTCCGACTTTCCAAGTGCAATATCAACGCTATATAGGGAATATGATACATACGGACTCGTGAAGGTCTCCGGTACTTTAGACGGCGATCTCGCCAGGGAACCATATTTCTTTATAGAAGATTACGGCTATTGGTCGTCTTCAATTACGTCCAGTAATTCACCTCGATATAAGAATTATCATAGCTATGCTAGTACTGCGTCATATCAGGATATGAATTATGTTCGCTGTATGGCGCGACCGGTCAACTCTTTTATGCTTGAGTTTGACTTAAATGGTGGCGATGGTACGATTCCGGACCCTATCAGGGGTGATTCATGGACAAATTCTTATACATATTACCTCCCTACGCTTTCGAGCACGGACCGCCCATCAAAGGAGGGATACAGCTTGGTGGGTTGGTCTACCGATCCGAACGCTAGTTATCCGGAAGTAATCTCTGCCGGAATGGACAATAATGGAAATATTATTTACAGCCAAGACGGTAGTCGTGTTACATCTAAGTTTAAAACTACTAATAGATCCACTAGACTATATGCGGTATGGGAACAATCAATTAAGCTCAAGTTTAATGCAAATGGTGGACGTTTTAGTGGTTCATTGTATAGCGGTGAAACCGAAGATGATATCATGATGGCGTATTCCGTGCCTTTATCCGGGACAATCGAAAGTCAAACTGTAACCTATTCTTCCCGTGACTGCAATGGTCAATCTAAGGGTGATAAAGAAGATACGATGGGATATTGTCGGGAACGCTCCGATAGTTACAGCTATAGTTTTGGTAGCGACTATGATTACGTAGACGTTACTGTATATTATGCTATCTCTGGCGACTCAACACTGTGTGTCTTTAATGGGTATAATAATTATAATTATAATTACCAATATTGCAGTCAATCTATAAGCGGAAATCTTGCCGATGGCGCATATTTTGACGCTTCCAATCACTATACACAAGTTCAACATTATAGAATATCAAATTCGAATAATGTCTTTGCTATTGGTTGGAGGGGAATGAGCAACACGGATGGTCAGAATAGCTGGTATGGTTTTTGGGTGGAAGCAAAAGCAATTAAGACTAATACTAATGTGCAGTACCGCCGCTCTGAGAGAAGTTCAATATCTACTCCTGTGAGAGAAGGCTATAGATTTGTGGGGTGGTCTACTAATCCGAGTGCTGCATTTGTAAACTGGGAATACAATAGTAATATGCGTTATACGCAGGATGTTCAACTTTACGCTGTATGGGCAGAATGTCCAATAGTTACTGTTGCCTTTGTAACGGGGTCTAGCCATGTAACAATTGACACTCCGACTATCCTATGGGATACCGCAAAAACAATCTCGTTATCTAAGAATAGTAATGGTCAATGGTATTATTATGATTCCAATGCTAACAACAATGTCATAATTGCTACGGTGGCTGCATCGTCGGATCGTTTTTATGATGCCTCATCAAGCATTAGCACAAATGTCCTTACTCCGGGTTTGGGGCAAGATTTAAATGAAGGCGACACATATACTGTTACGATTAGCTACACAGAAGAGCCAGTCGAAAATATGCATGAGCTTTCGCGCGAATCGTGCGCTCTTGCGCCACTGAATACGACTTATCAGCTAAATGATGCTAGGGACAATAAGAAATACTGGGTTACTAAACTTGCGGATGGTAATTGTTGGATGACTCAAAACCTTGATTTGAGGCTAGAAACGCAGTCGAATGGTGGAACGACGCTCTATCCAGAAACTTCAAGTGTTACAGAACAACAGACAATTTACGCCAGCAATTCATGGAGTACATCTACGGACGCAAATAGTTATTATGATGGTGGAGAATACTACTATGCAAACGGCTTAACGCCAACATCGACAAGTGGGCTAGCGGCCAATTCGGTACTATGGCACTACCATAAAGGTTCATATTATAATAAAAAAATGTCAAAAATGGTTTGCCCAGCTGGTTGGCAGCTCGGTAGCTACAAAAGACTATTTAATGCGTATGGTATTAATCAGACCAACGCAATGGTATATACTACGGTAGGCAATACGCCATTGCAGGCTCCGTTCTATCATATTCTTGATTACAACACAACAACAAGCACTAAACCTGAAACGACTACGAATGCTAAACAGTATACTAAGTATTGGGCTGCACCGGGTTATCAGCGGGATATAATCTCTTCATTTGATGATTACGAAACTCCACTACTTCTCTACATCACATCAACAAATACTAACAATCTCCAGATGATTACAAACTCAGATAGAACTTATCGCTATAATGACACCACAATCTATCGTACTTCTGGCTTCGTACGTTGTATGCGCTAAAGCTACGCCAGCATCACTCATTAGAGTAAAAACGCAAAATATGTTATAATTTAACTATGCGGAAAAAGTCCGATTTTATTCTTAGACTGTGTATTATTTTTGGCGATATTGCGATGCTTATTTCGTCGTTTGCTTTTGCGCTTTTCGCACGCTCACATCTCGACCCGCGCCCATATTATTACGACAATACGCTTGGTGATTTTATTCTTTCAATCGTTTACCTCACGCCAATTATGCTCGTTATAATGGCGGCGTTGGGGCTTTATCGTAAAAATATTTTTATGGGTCGCCACCGTACATCGGAACTCGGCAGATTATTTCTTGCTGCAATTTTGAATGTGTCGGCACTTATTACATTTTCGTATTTCTCAAATACTGATATTTTTCCAGTACGCGTAGTTGCTATCCTGGCAGCGGCATTATGTTTTGTGTTTCTATTTTTGGAACGCACAATTATTCGTCTTATTGCACACCAAATCTTTAGAAAGCATTATGGTATTAGGCGTGTAATTATTATCGGTAATAGTAAGAATACTGATTATCTTGCAAGTTATATTCATGCATTTCCAGAATCTGGCTACATGCTTGCTGGCATTGTTGCGAACCGCAAGTTTATCGCCAAGGACTTAATGAAATATCAATATTCATCACTCAAAGAAGCTCTTAAAAAAGCAAAACCAGATGCTATTTTCCAGACCGACGAGAAGAACACTGAATATGTCTACAAGCAAGCAGTTAACAAGCATTTGCTATATCATTTTGTGCCAAGCGAGAACGCGTTGTCCTCTCACTTTGGTGATTTTGAAGTGATTGGTAATACTCCAACCGTCCTCGTTAAGACTACCCCGCTTACTGGTGGTATGTCTGCTATCAAGCGCACATTCGATATTCTTATTAGTCTAGTTGGTATTATTCTTGCCGCCATTCCAATGCTAATCGTCTGGCTCATTATCAAACTTGGCGATCCAAAACATCCAGCTATTTATGCCGATCTTCGTCTCACTCGTTACAATAAAAAATTCAAATGCTATAAGTTCCGTTCGATGAAGTCTGAATATAGCGGCATGACGGCGGAAGAAGCCTTTATTAAAATGGGTAAACCTCAACTTATAAAAAAATATCGCAAGGATGGTGACTATATTAAGAATGATCCGCGTATTACGAAGTTTGGCCATTTTATCCGCCGCACTTCACTTGATGAATTGCCGCAACTATTCAATATTTTTAAGGGCGATATCTCGTTCATTGGACCGCGCGCTTTGCTTCCGAATGAATTACGCACTTATGGTGACCGCTCGTTAATCCTCACAGTAAAATCGGGCCTAACGGGATTCGCACAAGTGTCTGGTCGTCGCAACATTTCCTTCGAAGAACGCCGCGCCCTCGATATATATTACGTGATCAACTGGTCTTTGATGCTTGATTTTCAAATCTTCCTCAAGACTATCGTTGCCGTCTTCCGTGGTGAAGGAGCAAAGTAATGAAAGTTGCAATCGTTTGCGATTGGCTTACTAATGTTGGTGGTGCCGAGAAATTGCTTCTCGAAATCCATAAAATGTTTCCAAAAGCTCCAATCTACACATCCAAATACAACAAAAAGGGAATTGATTGGTTTAATGATGCGGAAGTTCATACGGGCTGGCTCAAAATCTTTCCAGTCTGTCTTCGCCGTTTTTTGAGTCCACTACGCGCCAGTTATTTTAAGCATCTCGATTTGTCTAATTATGATTTAGTTATTTCTGTTACTGGCGCCGAAGCTAAAGGCGTCAAAGTCCACGGCAAGAAACATAGCGCCGTTCATCTTTGTTATTGTCATGTCCCGACTCAGTATTATTGGGCGATGTATGATGACTATGTTAAGAACCCGGGTTTTGGTTTCTTAAATCCAATCGTAAGATTCTTCTTTAAGTTATTTGTAAAACCGCTTCGCAAATCTGATTACAAAGCCGCTCAACGCCCAGACTATTACATTACGATTTCCAAATATGCCAAAGAAGAGATTAAAAAGTATTACCACCGTGATGCCGTTGTGATTAATCCGCCAGTCGAAATCGAAGATTTTGATTATAAAGGAAAAAAGAAAGAGGGAATTGAAGATTCGTTTATTACGACCTCGCGCCAAGTTAACTGGAAAAGACTCGATCTTTGTATTGAAGGATGCCTTAAAGCTAATCAAAAACTCATTGTTGTGGGTGAAGGTCCTGAACATAAAAACCTTGTTAAACTAGCAAACAGCTCACCGCTTATTGAGTTTCGTCCTCTAATGAAGAAGTCTGAACTTGCATCATATCTACGCGGTGCCAAGGGTTATATTTTTCCAAGTATGGAACCATTTGGAATCGCGCCAGTGGAGGCACTTGCTGCTGGCTGTCCAGTAATCGCATTTAACAAAGGTGGTGCTAAAGATTATATTATTGATGGAATAAACGGTGTTTTCTTCAATACACAAAACGGTGATGCGGTTGCAAAAGCTATCAGGGACTTTGAGGAGAAGAAGTTCAAAAAAGACGAAATTGCAAAAAGTGCTGAAAAGTTTTCCCAGGCTCGTTTTATTAAAGAATTATCAACTTTCGTAGAGGAGAAAACTAATGCAAAAATTCGTTAAGCTCTACAAAGGTTTTATTTATGTTTTGCCAGCCGTTTTGTTTTTCTCGTATTATCCAGTCATTAGTCTGGGTAGCAATGAGTCAATGAATCTGGAGTTATCCTTACCGCTAATCTGGTTGGCATTATTTGATATTCTTTCGATCATTTTGCTTATCTTAGTCATTAAACCAAAACGTGATTATTTCGGTATATCGGATCGCCATTTCTTCTTCTTGTCGTTATTTCCATTTTATTGTACTGTTTCGATTTTTTGGTCGCCAAACACGACCCGTGCCGTGCTTACGGCCGGGATTGTCTGGGCGCTTTTCTTCGCGATTTTTTCAATTGTATTTTTAGCAAAACATATTCTGAAACAAGATATTGAAACCAAAGAACAGCGATTTAAGACTAATATTTTAAAGTCATTCATTTATTCGTCGGTTATTATTTCTATTTGGTGCTGGTTACAGTCTATTCTAGATTTGGCTGGAGTAGATCGCGGCGCAACCTTAATGTGTGAGGGTTGTACTACGAACGTACTTGGTTTTCCGCACTCCAACGGCTTCGCAATTGAACCACAATTCATGGGAAATTTACTGTTAGCTCCAGCCCTATATGAAGCGTATGTTTTTATAAAAAAGCCAAACAAAAAAGATGGCATTTTGTCTGGCTTTTTCTTCGCAACGTTATTCTTGACCCTCTCACGTGGTGCGATTTTTGCGGCCGCCATCGGCGTAGTCGTTCTCATTATTACCAAGATCTATCAAGCAAAAAACGCTCGCCCTCTCGTAATTATTCCAATTATTATTGCGGCGCTTGTTTTTACGCTAAATACACAAGGGATCTTTGCGGCCACCTCCAAGACTAACGAAACATATCTAAGCGGTATCGCAAAATCACTTAACCAGCTCTCGCTAGGAATCATAAAACTTCCATTTAAACCAGAGCCAATCAAGCAACAGGTGGCTCAAGAAACAATCATAGAAGATTCGAATGATGTAATGAATGGTGGATCTGGTATCGAAGATAATTTGGATGAAATCAACGAGGCCCTTTTTAGTGGCTATATTACTGAGTCTACCGAAGAGCGCCTAAAAATGAATGAACATGCCTTTAATGTTTGGAAGAAGGACATTAAAACTATTACTACCGGCGTTGGCCTTGGCGGCGCCGGAATGGCCATGCAAAAAGAGGGGGAGATTCCAAATTCCAATGAGATTGTGCAAAATGAATATATAAGCCTACTCTTAGAAGTGGGATTCTTAGGAATTTCATGCGCCGTGATAGGAATAATCATGATCCTTGCCTTTGTCTCAAAACACAAGAATCGCCATCTTATTTATGCGCTCATTATTTCATATGGCATCACACTTTTATTCTTCTCGGGTCTACCTAACGCACTACATATCTATCTCTTGCCAGCACTTCTAATTTATATTCTATAAAACATTAGCACTTCAAAATACATATGCTATAATATAAGCATGAGAAAAAGTTTTTGGAGGGTAACGAGTATTATCTTACCAAGCTTGTGTATGGTGAGCATTTTTGCGCTCTCTATGCCAACCCCAAAAGCTAAAGCAGAACTTCAGGAGCTAACTGCTACCGTGGATCAGGTTCTAACAATTAATATTCCAGCGGCACTTAATTTCAATATTGACATTATTGATGAAGAGTGGCATGAGATTCCATTCCAGGTTGGTATTTCATCAAACAATAGAACTGGCTACACCTTTACAAGTGACGTTGTCGCGTCTATGACTAATACTACATACACTAGTAAAACAATTAAACTTGACGAAAAATATAGCATTACATACCCAAACGGGTCGGTAAAGGAAACGCAAACACATGTTACTTACCCGAATTCAGACAATAGCGTACTTGACAAAAAGTACGATTACAAATTGCGAGTGCTTGCCGATTCGCATATTACTAATGGTACCTATACGGGAGCTATGTCGTTTTTTGCCACGTCAAATCCAGCACCGTCGACTATTGCGTATATTGAATATCTCGATGAAATAAACAATGATATCGTTCTTACTATGTCGCCTGGAAAGTTCTACCAACTCAAAGATAGGAGGGATGGGAAAAAGTATTGGATAGTCTTTGAGGGTGGCGAGGTGAAGATGGCACAAAACCTTGATTATGATATTTCTAGCTCAGTTGCGCTAACAAAGAATAATACAAATATAACTTCAAACTTTACATATGCAAATTCCACTATAACTGGTGGAACACTTGAAGAATCGTGGGTCGAAAGCGCCGACACTCCACAGTCTTATGACGAAGGTACGATTTATAGGCCTTCGGAAGATGATGCCTATACGACGATAAATGCCTGTGTTCGTGATGGGTATTCGGAATGGGAGTGCTATCGTTCGGCTAGTGGCAATTACTACAACTGGTCAGCGGCGGTTGCTTCAAATAATACCGCCGAATATAGCGAAGGTTATGTGGCTAATCAAGATATTTGCCCGAAGAATTGGCAATTGCCAGTAACTACTACAGATGGATTCTTATCCGCCACAATGCCTGACGACAAACCGGCTGCAGGAAAGATTCGATGCCAAGGAATAAAGCCTTCCCACGCCCTGCACCTCGTCGCGGATGACCATTTCGGAAATGTGACAGAAAAGATTAAATCTAACTCCGCGTGGGGTATTACGAGTTTTATCTTGCCTAGGAGTGCAGAATATACCGTTAACAATTCTTTTGAGCTTGCTGGATGGGCAACACATCCAAATAGTGCATCACCAGATTATATTAAGGGGGCCCTCTTTGAAACAGATCAAAGCGAAGTTAATCTGTATGCGGTTTGGCGAGGCAAGCGACTTACATTGAATGATATTACATATATGCAGGAAATGTCGCGAGAAATTATTTCTAATACCCCAGCAGGCACATCAAAGCGCTTAATAGATTCACGAGATAATAAGAAATATTGGGTAACAAAGTTTGGCGGCGGTTTCATTATGATGACACAGAATCTTGACTTCGACATACCTAGTTCATACACATATTCAAGACTTACTAGCGATGTAATCAGCGATAAGACCTACACAAAGAGTTCTGCTGGATATGACCTTGATGGCGGAGAGTACTATTTTGCAAATGGAACTACTCAAACAGCGATCTCTGACTTTACTGAAGATGATGAACGTTGGCACTACCACATTGGAAACTACTACTCGCCATACAATGCAAAACTTGCAACCTACTCGGAAAGTGCCTACACGAATGTACAGCAAAGCGTTTGCCCAAGAGGATGGGGAATCCCGACCGCAAAGGAATTGTCAGATATTGATGACTATAGAGACTCAATGTATCTTGTTAAAGGAGGATATATTCAATCTAGGGATATCGTAACAAACAAAGGCACAACGTCACGTTATCTTCTCAATGACTTTTATGAATATTACAGTAGTAGAACATGGTATGAACACTTCTATTACACAGATGATATGCGGTATAGTAATTATACTAGTGGCAACTATTATTACGGTTATAGTTTACGTTGCATAGCTCGAGGTGATGTCAATATTAATAGTCCTGGCGATTGGCTATACTTGCGCCAAGAAAGTCATGATTAATAATTAGATTATTCTTCTTTAATTTTCTTCTCTTGCTTAATGCTCGCAAGCGCGCTGAACAGTGAAGCTAAGTCTTGGACTTTGTAATTAATAATAGCCTGCTCGAATAGGTTTTTATTGTTAGCTTTTGCTTCCTCGCGGAGCTCAGCATAGTCTTCATCATCTTTTTCGACAGCGAGAATCAGTTCCTGCATTTCTTTGATCGCCATACGGGCGCCTTCATTGGATCGGCGCATAGTTTGCGGTGCATTTTCTGAATCGTAAAAAGCATTTTGATTATCTCTTGTTGCGGCTTGGTTTTCGCGAAGCTCTTTAAACTCTGTTTTCGTATCAATTCCGAGCGAATTTAATAAGTCGGGAATCGGATTATCAGAACCAGAAACATCGAAGTTTTTAATACCTTCCACTACTACGCCTACCCCAAGTTGGGCGGCAGCGCCATTAAGGCCATAATTAAGAATAGCGGCACCTTCCGCAATATCCTTATTGTATTCGTCGGCGGCATTGTTGGCTGCATTTGCGTCGGCAGGCGCATTATCCGTTTGGCTAGTAGTCGTATTTCCAAAATAGGATGGGCCCTCGCCGACACTACTCATCGCGCTAGACCACGTATCAGCCTTTTCAGCAGAAGTTGCACCACCGACTGTGTTTCCGATTTTTTCAAATGATGTTTCTGAAGAGTTGTTTTGCATATTTTTTATCCTTTTTATTTTTATAATATAAAAGCGGTGGTTTTTATTAAAACACACCGCTTTCTTTTTTTAGACCCCCGAAAATCTATAGGGAATTATTTATCACTTTTAGCTTTACCGGCCTTAGCTTCTTTTTCGAGCTTTTCGCGAACTTCTTTTTCAATCATCTCGCGACGAACTTTTTCTTCGATTTCGGCACGAAGCTCATCATCGGACTTTGGAGCATTCTTTTTCTTTTCAGCTTCTGCTTTTTGCTTCTCGTAAGCCTCTTGTTGTTGTCTGTAAGCCTCTTGCTGTTGAGCATAGTAGGCTTGTTGTTGTTCGTAATAAGCTTGTTGTTGCTGTTGTTGTTTAAGTTTCTTTTCGCGTAGTTGTTCTTTGCGTTGCTCTGCTTTGATTTTTGAGGATTCACCACTAGAAGTGATAAGAGCAACAATAAGTAAGACGATCCAAGCTGTGCCTAGGAACCCAGCAAGCGTATCGAAGCGAGCCCAAGTTGAACCGGCATAGGTCTGGGTAAAACGATCAATCCAAGTAAATGAAGTAATGATGCCATGAATTGAGCAGATGCTGAGGGCGGCGATAGAGGAAATCTTTAGCGGCAAAATGGTGCCTTTTTTCTCACCCTCGTAAATTGCCATCGTGTTGGATGCAACGAGGCTAAAGCCTGCAATAATTGAAGCCGCTGCTGCAAAAGAGTAGATAGTAATCGAATCACGGGTGAACTCTTTTATATCCGTCCAAATACAAATGGTCCAAAGTAAGAACCAGAGCGCGTTCGCAAACATACTAATAAGTGCAAAAATTTGCACGGATGGACGATCGTTCTCGATTCTATGAACGTTGTTGGTGCAGATAAGCATTGCAATACCGAGAATGAAGAATGTCCCCATTATCTTCGCGGCAATTGAAGAGAAGTCCTTATCTCCGCCAAATATGATTAATATACAGCCAAGTACGACGCCGGCAATCAAAGTCCAGGTCGCAATCTGGCGAAAAACGTTTTTAACGCTCTTAAAAACGTTAACTGTTGATTCGTTAAATATTCCTATCATAATGCTTATATTATAACATAAAAAAATACCCCACGGTGGAGTGGGGTAGAATGATAATCCCTTCTAGACGTTAAATTTAAATTCGACTACATCGCCATCTTGCATTATATAAGTCTTGCCCTCAGTACGTAGTTTGCCAGCAGCTTTTACGGCCTGCTCAGAGCCGAGCTCTTTAAGATCGCCATAATTACAAATTGAAGCAGCAATGAAACCGCGTTCAAAATCGGTGTGAATAGTACCAGCAGCTTGCGGTGCGGTGGCACCTTTTTTGATTGTCCAAGCACGACATTCTTTTTTGCCAGCGGTAAGGAATGATTGTAATCCAAGCGTAGTGTAAGCGGCCTTGATTAACTCACCAAGTGCATCGTCGGAAACGCCATAGCTTTCTAGAAATTCTTTACGTTCGTCGCGATTCATGCCAGCCATTTCTTCTTCGAGTTTAGCGTTTACAAAAATTGCTTCAGCCGGAGCGACGAGTGCGCGGAGTTTGCTTTGTAAATCAGAATCAGTTAAGCCATTTTCGTCAACATTGAACATGTAGATTACTGGTTTTTCAGTTAAGAACGGAATATTTTCATCGGCTGGATCTTTTTTGCGCTTAGCGGCAATCTTTTCTTTAGTTTCATCATCAGCAAGTTGGAGTTCAAGATTAATAATATCAATATCGTCTTTAGCTTGCGCTACAATATCTTCCTCGATTTTATTGTCGGCACGTACGATATCGTTATTTACGAAAGCGCGCACAACATGACAAATAGCTTGACACTCGCGAATGTGGGCGAGGAATTTATTTCCAAGACCTTCGCCTTTGGATGCGCCAGCAACGAGACCAGCAATATCAACGAATTCTACCGTAGCCGGGACAACTTTGTCGGTTTCATACATTTTCGCGAGTACTTCGAGGCGTTCATCTGGAACGGGAACGATACCAACATTTGGTTCAATAGTAGCAAAAGGATAGTTGGCGGCAAGTGCGCCAGCGTTCGTGAGTGCATTAAAGAGTGTGGACTTGCCGACATTTGGAAGCCCAACGATTCCAATTTTTAGATTCAAAACTAACCTTTCTATCTGTTATTACAGGCATTATTATAACATATTTTGGTATATAATACTAAGTATGAAGATATGTATTTGCTGTAGCTTGTCATTTACCGACAAAGTAAAAGAAATAGCCAAGAAATTGGAAAAACTGGGACACGAAGTTTTGTTACCGAATGGGTTTTTAATTGACGCAATCCATAAACCAGATTTTGATCCAGTAGCAGCAAAACATGACAATGGTTACGATGCGATACGTGAACACTTTGATAAGATAAAAAAATCGGATGCGATTTTGGTGTGTAACTTTACTAAGAATGACATAGAAAACTATATTGGCGCAAATACATTTCTTGAAATGGGTTTTGCATATTATGTCGGGAAGCCAATTTTTACAATTAATCCTTTGCCGGATTATAAGTATATTAATGACGAAATATTAAGCTTTGGCGTAAAGAATTTAAATAATGATTTAACTAAACTAATTTAAAAACTGCAAGGATATATGAAGGGAAAGAAATGGGAAGATCTTTAGAAAGTATGAGTAGGAGCCATAATCTAGATATGGCAAAGAATCCAGAGGGGACTACTGGTTATGCAAATAAACCACAAACTTTCGAAGAACATATGAAGGAAGTTCGTCAGTGGGCAGAGACTAAAGAGTGGATTGAGCGCATGAGCGCAAAACAGAATCAGCCTGACGAGAAGAAGGACGCGGCAAATGATGAACATCTAACAGAGTTGAAGGCCAAGATTCTTGAAGCATTTGGTGCGGAAAAACCGGCTCCGAACGACGAAAGAATCACTAATTGTAAAAACAGAATATTTGAGGGCGATAATATACAATACAATGGCAATCCAAATGTTTTTAGAACCGACGAGAACTCCCTCTATAGAATAACTGGAATAGATCAGATAGCGGACGTTGTAAACTGTGGCTATGTGAGGCCTAGGGAGGGGAAGCTTAAAGGCGGACACGAGAATGAGGTATTCTGGTCACATGGTGGAGGCAGGCTAAATTTCGTTGATAAGCGACCAATTTTAGAAACATCCATTAATACCATAAAAGACGGGCAAATTGGCGCGATAACACTAGACGACTTAACCGCGGTTTGGGTGTTTGATGAAGAAAGCGGAAAAAGGGAAAATAAGCTTGAAACTATCAAAAAGGTTAAAGGGCTTATGAAAAAAGGCGAGCAGGTAGATACTGAATTTTTGCAACGAAAGATTAAAGAGGGAGTAAGTCTAGCTGATATTTCTGCGACTTTTTAGGATAAAAAAATGTGGAGCAAAACAATGACCAAACCGCAAATAAAAATTGGCGTAGATTTAGATGGTGTAGTCTTCGATAGCGAAACTACTTTCAGGGTTTACGAAGAAATCTTTGATATTGATAAAAACCAAAACAAGCTCACTGATCGCAGCGAAGCAAAATATCAACAGCGCTATTCGTGGAACGAAGAAGAGCAAAAAGAATTCGAAAAATATTGGCGTGAAATTTCACAAAGCAGTGGTTTAATGTCTGGATTCAAAAAAGTCTACCAACGCCTAAAAGAGGATGGTGTGGAGCTAATTGCAATTACCGCTAGAGGCTTGAATGGTAGTGGTAATGAATTTCAGTTTATGGAGGATGATGCCAAAAGAATTCTCGCCGAAAATGGGATAGTTTTTGATAAATATTATTGGAAGCAAAAGGATAAACTCGAAGTTTGCTTGAAAGAAAATGTCGATTATATGATTGACGATGATTATCGCATTATTTCAAAAATAGCAGATCATAAAATCAGGACTATGTATTTCCGCGATACTGGCATTAAAAAGCTGGAAGAGAACGAATACATTAAAGAAGTAAACAACTGGGGTGATGTTTATAGAATTATCCATAATGCACTAAACGGAGCCTAGTATGGAAATAGTCCTCGTTCGGCATGGTGAAACAGATTGGAATCGCGCGGGGCGCCATATGGGGCAACAAGATATTCCATTAAATGATATGGGGCGTGAACAAGCTTTAATAATGAAGGAAAAACTAGCCGGCACGGTTTTTGATTGCTGCTATGCGTCACCGCTCAAACGCGCGAAAGAGACGGCCGAGATAATCTGCGCCAACAAATGCGAAATTATTTTTGACGAGCGGCTCAAAGAGCGTTATGGTGGCGATATGGAAGGAAAAGTATTCGAAACTTGGGAAGAATATCTCAACAATCCCACCATTGAAAAAGACGATGAAATCCTGGAGAGAGCTCAAGAGTTCTTTAGCATGATTAAAAACAAGAATTACAAAAGAATTCTAATAGTAAGTCATAATGGCCTACTTAAGAATCTGCAACACTGCATACTTGGGGAAACTGGCAACGTAGACTATTCCAAGAATAATCTGAAAAACTGTGAGATTAAATCGTATATTATCTAAAACTGTTATAATTAAATCATGATGGATGTGCTTATAAATAATATTTTGCCACTTTGCCTTTCCGCAATCGGTGGCGCAATGATGATTATTAGTATTTATGCGATTATTGGCAAAGCGGATAATCTACTAGACTTTGAGAAGAAACATTTTTCTGCAAAGGCTGCCAAGACGATTACTAATCTAAAGGGGATTCTTGGCGTGCTGTTTGCTAGTCTCTTATTCTTTTGCGCAAGCGCCCTTTTGTTTAATAAGAAAGAGCAAATCACTATCTCCTTGATTTTGATCGGTGCCTTTACGGTTATTTTCTTTATAATCTATGATATCTTATGGTTTAAAAAGGGAAAGAAAAAATAAGAATGAATTTCGATATTAAACGCGTAAAAATCAGTGTTACGATCCCGCCGGAAAATGTAGAAGCCGTGCGTAATGCTGTCTGTGAAGCTGGTGCCGGCATTATTGGTAATTATGATTACTGTTCTTACGCGAGTAAAGTTGTGGGCACTTTCCGTCCAAACGATCAAGCAAATCCATACATTGGTGAGAATAATAAACTCGAATTTGTGGATGAGATTAATCTCGAATTTATCTGTCCTATAGAAAAGGCTAAGGAAGTGGTTGCTGTATTGAGGCAAGCCATCCGTACGAGGAGCCATCGATTGAGATTATTCCATTACTGGATGATTTACTCTAAAAATAATGCAAACCAAACAATTTAGCTAAAAATCAAAGTTGAGCCATACGTAGTTGTTCATATCGTATGATAAGTTTTTATCGATAGCTCTCTTAGCAATCTTGCAAATCTTTGACGTGCGCTCAAAATGTTCGTCATCAATCCGGCATAGGGGGTCTATATAGCGAATCTTTGCTGGTTGATGTACGTAATAAACCCCGGAAGGCTTCGTGCTGGAAACATGGAGCCTTTTGGTTTTGCGCCACTTTTTAAAAGCTTCACCATATTTGGATTTTTCGATACGAGCAATCATGTCAGATTCCTTAATGTCGTATAGTTCTTCTACCGTTAAATCACCGTCATTGCGCATGCGTTTCAGAATATCTGCGATTAATTGCATCGAATAGCGCTCTTTATCATTGCGATACGTTACGGAAAGTTTGCTTGTAATACAGACAAACTTACGCGCGATTGCTTTGGTTTTAAATCCAAGCTCTGGCTCACCATATTCATTTCGTTGTACCTCAATATCGCTGTAGATCTCGCGGATATCATCCAGTGTAATCATTTTGTAAATATAGTAGCCATTGGCAAAAGAATACTCCAGACGATCCGCAGCAAGCTGTGGTACGTCGTTGTCGGCAATCGGATAAACATGATAATTATCAATCTCACTTAGCTCGACCCCGTCGCGTTTCAAAAGTTTCATAACGTCATCGGAGCGGCGAATGAATTCCGAGGTAAGATTCTCAGTGGATTCCTGCTTCATGTGGTCGCCATTCATAAAATCGACGCAGTGTTTGAAAGCTGGTGTAGAAATATCATGAAACAGGCCTGCCAGCGTTTGTTTTTTGTCGTGTGTAAAATGCCAGACGATTAGTGCGACCGCAATTGAATGATCAAGGCTTGAATAAAAGGTATCAAAACTAAATAAATCTGAATAGGTTATTCCACAAGTCACACTAATATATTTTTGCGTCTGCAACTCAAAGGTATTTATATATTCGTGCAAAAACTCTGGAAAATCTTCGCTTAAAATCCCATAGTATTCATCGGTCTCCGCACTCTTCATGCTATGAGTATACTACAAAATCTCTGTTGCACCCCATTCCACTACGGTAAAACCATTGCGGGAAGGTGTTTTAAGTTCCTGTTCGGTAACCTCAATAGGTGTATCTAGTCCTTTGAAAGTCATCCAAACGCGGATCACGCTATCCGGCGCCGGCGATATAGTAAGAGGCATATTTTCGTTAATAACTTCTGTGCTTTCAAAACGAATATAGTTGTAATTATTTGTTTCGAGTATTGGCAACCAGTACACAATAAATTCTTCTGCCTCACGTTCATTTAGTCCAAGCGTAGCTAGTTTTTCTTCGAGAAATGCGGCAGCATCGGATCCTTTAACCATGAAACCTTCATCGGAGACTTCAAACTTAGTTTCTGCTTCGCTCTCGTAATAGAGCGCATAGAGTTTGCGTCCAGTCTTATTATCTACTAAGTCGCCATTTGGTTTTGCAATTACTTTCCAACCATCAGAATAATGTGGGTAGGAAACTGTTAAATTTTCTGGTCTACCAAGAGAAACACTTACTTCAGTCTCAGCTTCAGGGTATAGATAAATAATTGGTTTTTTGACGGTGATTTCGCCCGGATCAAACGAATCAGGATTTTTTACTTTTTCAAACTCTTCTTCACTATAAAGCGGCACTGGCACCACCTTATCTACGGCGTAGCTAACTGGCACGATAATCGCATACGCACCAATATCGGCCGTTACGCCATCATTGTAATCATGGTAATAAAGCCAGATATACTCGCCTTCTTCTTGAGCTTCGGCAAGCTCGGCTTCTACAATTGGCGAGCCGTAGAAATAATTTGAAAACACGGCATACTTTTGGCTGCGCTTATCAGTATACTTCTGATCAAGTCCCCACTTTTCGCAGAAAGCCTTATACTCATTAAAACTCATAACTTCATTTTTTCTGAATGTAGTCGGAAAGACTGTCCTGCCGGTAATCCTTAGCTGACCATCACTATCAGTCTCCATCTCTTGCGTTTTTTCAGAATCTTGGAAACTGAGCAAATTCAAAGTCTGAATATCATATTCACCAGAATAATCTTTTTGATAAATATAATATGGTTCGCCATCGTATTTTTCGATGCGATATGTGTCAAAATCTACTGAGTTACTCGAGACAATAGTAGTGCCACCATTACTAGTGCTACCTCCATTATCAGACTTATTAAGTCCCAAAATTGCCATCGTGGTACCAAAACTGATGCCGCCAATAGCAAGTAGAATGCAAATAACCATTGCGATTGTGCTGCCTTTTGATTTCTTTGGCGTAGCAGCTAGCGCCGGAGTCTGAACATTATCCATACTACTATTGTATCATTGGGGAGGATGTTATGATAAAATATGCATAAGCATTATAAGAAGGGTTTACAAATGGAACAATCAAATCAAAACACAGAACAGCCTATTATAGTTTCGGCTCCAAAGGCTAAAGGCTGCGGCCATGTACCGATTATTGTTCTTTTGACAATTCTAGCGCTTGGCGGTATAGGCTTTGGTGGTTTTGAGTTTTATCAGAATCTACAAAATAACAGAACCGTTACAACGACCAATGCAAATAACGAAACAAAAGGTCCAGAACAAAAAAGCGTTGGCCAAGATAAAATAACGACTAGTAGTACATCCTTCCAGGTAATAAGTCCAGCTACTGAGGCTACAGGCGAAAAAGGGGAAGTCCGCACGTATACCGGCGTTGCTAATGGTATCCTCTCTATCTATTCCAATAGTGACTATCTTCACCCGTATGGTCATATTGTTAGCGAGATAAAGGCTGAGAATATCGATATTGAAAGCGGTAAAAGAATCAAAAACGCAGTTTTTCTTGAGAGGATGGGGTCAACCGTTGCTGATGTGTATAGGGCAATGCTTACCGACATTACCAAGAATAATAATCTTGATTCGATTTTGCTCAATACTCATGGTGATGTCAGTGGCGAAAGTATATCGGTCAGCAACTTTAAGAAAAAAATTGATGAATATGTTAAGCAATTAGAAGATGATGACGGTCTCTTCTATGTCTTTTTCAAAGATTCAAATGTTGCTGTTGCCTATCAACAATATGAAGTTTTGGAAGCGCTTGGTATGGGGACTCACATGGGTGCTGGGCTTAAATCTGGCTATACTGAAATTCTCCTAGATGAATCCAAAGAAGATGATGATGAAGACGACGATTCTGAAAAAGAATGGATCGATTGCATGCCACCACTCTCCGAGGCTGAGGCCAAAAAATGTGAGAAGGCTGAAAAAGAAGGCTATCCGTATATTGCCTACTAACAGAGGCAAAAACCATAACTACATTGACTAAAACGGAAAAACGTGCTATAATAAAAAGATAGGTTTGTTTTTGAATTTTTCTCTGAAAATTAAGGAGGGGTGAAATATGGAGGAAAAAAATTTGCAATTTAAAAACCTAGAACTTGCAAATCATTATGCTAGACTGAGTTGCCCAAAATGGAACCGAGCAGAGGATGTTATAGAAGACAAGATTTTGGGCTGGATGTATCGGCATAGCCGCAGGAAAAATCGCAAGAAATATCAGGCGATGATTATACCGGGCGAAGGTACCAATACTTATCCTTGGCCTTTCTCCGATCCTAACTTTGCTAGTTGGGAAGAGGATGATAGTCCAGAAAACTACAGCCTCGTATCGGATCCTAGCGGATGCGTTATCAAATACGCAACCAGTTATTGCGCCTGGAAGATTTATGAGGCTACCGGTAGGTGGCCACAGCGCAAAACTCGCGTTCGTATGGACGCAAAGAATTGGCGTTTTTTCCTGAAGGAAGCCGGATACGGCGAAATCGTTGCTCACCCCTCTATCGGAGGAAAGTTTGTGGGGATTAATCCTCGCATTGGTGAATATGGTTTTGTTGTATGGTACGAGGGTGAAAGCAAAGATATGGGCGAAGTTGTAGTTTCGAGTTACAAGGATAAGGAATTTTTCTTCGGAACCGTAAACTTTGCCGAATATGACTGGATCAAGATAGCGTAACTTTGCAAAAAGCACATTCAAAAAGACCGCATTTGCTGCGGTCTTTTTCATTTTTAGGATTAATTATATTTTAGCATTGATTTCTTATACTGTACGTATTTACCGTCAGAAAGTGTAAAGGTTACAGCGTCGGTGCCGCGTAATGAATCTTGCTTAAACGCCTTGACGGTCATCGCGTCAGTCACAAAACCACCCGCATCAATCTTGCCAAGGGCATTAAACTGCATATTCTTGAGACCGGTATAGATTTTTACGAAATCAACCGTTCCGTCTTCGAGTACAAATGCAAGCAAATCGTTTTGTGGATCATTTTGATCTAAGATATCAATAACCTTATAAATGTTTCCAGAGATATTGTTTACGGCACACTCTTTATTCTCTTCGCTATAGCTACCAGAGGCGTATATCTTCTTAGCGTTACAGGTAATAACCTTGCCATCACGAATCGCAAAAGAAAAATTATATACAGCACTGTCGTCAAGTTCGTAGTTGATTGAATTGTACTCAATATTATAAATCTCTGGATATGAGGCGGAAAGAATAGGGTTCTTAGATCTAACACCCGACGAGATTGTCTCGCCATCGATTACGACTTCTCCGCCCTCAGTAATCTGTTTTTTAAGCTTCTTAATTTCGTTTGACTTATTGCTACTATCTACAAATGAGAATAATGCAATAATAATACAGATTAATGAAACTGCGCCACAGGCGATATAAATCAATAAATTCTTCTTATCCTTCTGTTGTATTGGCGGATTATCTGGCTCAGTCATAGAAAACATAGTCCCATTCCCAGCCCCGCCGTTTACGATACCTACGGGCATTCCCCCAGCTGGTGTCATCGGTGTTTGTGATGGTGGCATATTATCCTTTGCTTAATTCTTATGGTTATTATACCACTAATTCCTCAATACTGCGGGCGTAGTATAATAACTCTATGAATAAAGATTTTGCCTACGGCTGTTTTATTATCAAAGATGGCCAAGTATTACTCGAAAAACAAAAACATAGGAGTGAACGATTTTGGAGCTTTCCGAAAGGCCATAAAGAGGGAAACGAAACTGATGAAGAGGCTGCACTGCGCGAAGTTAGGGAAGAAGTTGGTCTTGAGGTAGAGATAATCGATCCGGAACCGATCTTGATGGAATACGATATTATTGCCGAAGAAGGAAATAGAAACCATATTCCAGTCGGCGAAAGAATTCATAAAACCGTCAAACTATACTTTGCGAAGCCGCTCTCAGATACGGTGGTTATGCAAGAAGCTGAAGTGGAAAACGCGGAATACGTGCCTTTTGCGGAAGTTGCCGAAAAACTAACCTTCCCGGCCGCTAAGGATGCCTGGCGAGAAGCACTAAAAAGACTCTAAAAAAGACCCCAGTATTTCTACTGGGGCCTGGTCATACCATAATGCGTTTGTGGCGCGAGTTTTTAGGCTCTTTTTGCGCGAGCGCTTACGATAGCCTTTACGGCTACACCGAGCATAGCGGTTCCGAGGATGGAAAGACCAAGGATGAGCTTGCTTGCTTCGGATGTATCTGGGTTTTCCTTTTCTTCAATACCAGTGCTGGTAGAAGGAACTTCGAGATCTTCGCCAGCGAGAGGCACAAAGAGCTTGTATGAATTTACCTGAATATAATCTTTTACCTTTGTTGGGGATGCGATAGTAATCTTCTTGGTGGTTGGATCATATGTGCATTCGCTTTCGCCACAATAAACATATGGATCGTCTCCGCTGATAAGAAGATCGTCACCGTGAATTCTCGTGATATCAACAGTAAAGGCAGCTGGTGTACTTCCAGTTGCGGCGACTTCATCGTAATCTACGTCAGCTTTAATGATAAGATTGTCCATACCATAGCCCTGGACAACATTGATGACTGGATTGTGTGTTAAATCTAGTACATCAATATTGGTATGATTTACCTTCATTTGAGTAAGGGCTGGTGCGCCAGAAAGATCTAATGGCAATGCGAGCTTTGAGCTTTCCACATCAAGATAATCAAGGTCGGTTGCATTAGATGCATCGATAGCGAGTTCTACATTTGTGTCATTATGATGTGCTTGTACGCTTGTAACGCTAGCAGGCAAGACTAAAGAGGTTAATGCGTTTTTGCTAATGAGAAGCGTATCGAGGGCTGCATTGCTAGAAAAATTAGCAACAGAAATCTTATTGTTGTCAAGATCGATGTCTGTAAGACCAGTCATCTTCTCGATACCGGCGATACTGCTAATCTTTGCAGAATCCTCAGCGCCGAGACCACTACATAGAAGTTTCGTAATTGATGCTAATTGTTCATCGGTAATATTATCGGTTACGGCTAAGCTAGTACCATTACCGCCGTTTGCTACATCTTTGTTTGATGCGCTAATTACGCACTTATAGAAGTTGTCGTCTGTAAAAGCACTATTTGCTGGTGCGGCAAATGCTGAAGAGCCAGCAACTACGCCTAGCCCAAGAGAAAAGGCGACACCGCAAACTTTAAGAGATGTTTTCATTTTGTATGACCTTTTTTACTTATGCTTAAAATATAATATAAATTTTCATTTTTTTCAAGACCTAAAAAACGTGGCGAGATATGCTAATATATATTTAATATAACCAAAAGAGGAATGTTTTTTCATGGATAAAGATCAAGATCCAATCATCCAAGAGAATTCTGATGCGCCAGAACTTCAGGAGACCCTTGAAAATGAAGAAATAAACACGACCAACACTGAAGCTCCAGTCGAGGAAAAACCGGCAGAAGTTGAGGAAAAAGAAACTGCGAATGAGTCGGTCGAAAAAAAGAAAGAGGAGCCAAAAACCGAAGAAAGCTCTCCAGAAAGCTTGCTCGCAAATGCTACTCCAGTTACAAAAGACAACCGTACTACTATCGTCGTAGTCATTGCCATTGCTGTTATTGGCTTGCTTGGTCTTGGCTTTGGTATCTTTGCTCTTATTCAAATGAACAAATCACCAAAAGAGCAAATCAATAATCTCATGGATACTGCTTCTGACCTTCTCGAAGAAACCACCAAAAAACAAGACGAAATAAAAGAGAAATTAGAGAAAGAAAAACAGGAAAAAGAAGATAAGGAAAAGAAAGAAAAAGAAGAAAAAGAGAAGAAGGAAAAAGAGGAGAAAGAGGCTAAGGAAAAGGCTGAGAAAGAGGCCGCTGCCAAGAAAGAGGCTCTCAAGACTACCTTGGACGCAGAAGGTGTGATTTCTCAAGTTTCCGAAGCTATTATTGCCGAAAACCTTGCCACAAATGACAAACTCGTTGTTGAAGATAGGAATACCACTCTATATAAGCCAGCTGGCTATAAGACACATATCTTCATTTCTGGCAAAAACCTTTCTGGCGAAACCCTTGCTGGAACCAATGACTACATGGATGACGTGATGCCGGTTGTAAACACTACTCTTGGTGAACTTGGCTTTGAAAAACTCGAAACCTTGCAGAATCCGTTTATCTGGATTGATAGTGCATCTATCTACTACAATTCCAATACTAATGTCGCATGTACCAGCTATCACTTCTTGCCGCAGATTATTTCTTGCGCCAGTGCTACAAATTATAATCTTAGCGAAAAGAGTCTTACTAATAGCCTCGCGGAAGCCTACAATGCCTCCGAAGGTGGCTACCCAATCGTAGTAGCCTCAAATGACAAAGCTCTTGGCGAATCTATCGAGGATTCTGGCTATAAAAAGTATCAAACCATAACAGTTGATCTTGGCTTGCATGCCGCCTCAATCTTCTACCGCGAATCGTCGTCCTCTGAGTGGAAATATCTCTTATCTACTCAAGCAGCTATCGACTGTAGTATTTATTCTACGGAGCTTCAAAAAGGTCTCGGTAGGCATTGCCAAACTCAAAACTAGAAAACAAAAAACGGCCCCGCTCAGGGGTCGTTTTTTTGTGAAATATAGCCAAAATCGCAGTTAATATAGCCAAGGTTCGTGGGGATTAATCATCCATTCTAGTAGCGTAAGCTACGTTTTGTGCCAAAGCTTGATCTTGAAGTTTGGCGGCGCGCACTAAATCGTCTACGCAAGAGTTTACAGAGTGCTTCACGCGAGCATGCTCCTCGGCCTTCTTAGCATCATTCCAGCGATCCAAAGTGCCAACGAGATAGCCAGTAATACGGCGCAATCTCTCAAACTTCTCGCCAAAATACTCAGAATGATCATCATAGTAGGATTTGGCGGCCTTCTCACTACCGAAATGATCGAGTAGTTTTACGCCAAGCTCCACGAGCACGCTTACGTGCATATTTTCGTAGCGATCTACGGTCTCGAGCGCCTTTTTAATCTCGTCCTCAGGGACCTTCGCGTACGAATTGAGGGAACTCGCAAATCTCTCAAAGTCGAACTTGGTTGCGTCCTCTGGCTTGAAGTACAAAATATTTTTTAACATGGTAATTCCTCCTGATTAATCCCCCTGCCCACCTAGCAATTGTGATGCGCGTTCATCTGCTGCTGCATCTACGGAATCGCCTCGGCTACTGTTTAAATGTTTATTATAAAAGCCTTTATGCTTATGATTATACGCTACATATAGCGTTTGTCAATAGGAAAATACGCTAAATATGGTTTTTATTTCTTACCACTCCCTCCGAAGCCTTCTAAAAAATAACGAAGCAAGCCTTCGGCTTCTTCATTATTTTTTTATGGGTTAGGGCTTCGTCAGGAGTAGTAAAAAATAAAAAATGATATAATGTATCTATGAATATTGAAACCGCTATTAAAAGTCGTAAAGATGCATTCTTTGCCGCTTATGACATTAAAGACCAAGCTACTCTCGCCGAAATTGACGACTTATTCAACCGTATTTCCGAATTTGGCAAAACTTGCTCCGATTACATGGATTTTGAAACCAAGTTTGCCACATCGCCACTCAATCAGGAATATATCAATATGTTCACCAAGGTGGCAACTACCAGTACTTCCAAGCTTCAGCCAGTTCAAGAAAGTACTGAGCCAGAGATTTCCGAGGAAGAACGTCTTGCTGCCGAGGCTGCAGATGATCTCCGCTTTGCTGCCAAAGAGGCTACGCAACCACTTCGTCATCAAGCCTACATGGCCGGCACCGAAGCCATGCGCAGTACTAAAGTTGGCAACGCTCTCTTTAATTTAAATAATCATCTCGAAACAGCAAACCACTTCCGTAAGCTCGCCAAAGAGAAGAAGGAAATGGAAAAAGAGGCAAATGGGGAAGAAAAATAATCTCAAATACATCGAGATTATTGAAAAACATGGCGAAGATATCTTGAGCCACGAAAACTTTTTGAAGCAAAAAACTTTCATGCAGCACGGCAAAATGACCACTTATGATCACGTGCTTGCCGTCACTAATAAAAGTCTTGGCATTGCCAAACATTTACCATTCCACGTTGACGAATCTGCACTCGTGCGCGCTGCGCTTTTACATGATTACTATCTGTATGACTGGCACCATCCAGGAAAAGGACATCGTTTTCACTTTGTTCGCCATGGTCGCTGGGCTAAGGAAAATGCTATTCGTGATTTTAAGGTAAGCAAGCGTGAACAAAACGCCATCCGTTGGCACATGTTCCCAGCCTCTCTTGTACCGCCATGCCATCTTGAAGGCTGGTATATCTCAATCGCCGATAAACTCTGTGCCGCCAAAGAATTTGTTGATAGGCGCAAGAAGAAATAGCCACCCCTCCACTCGGATCCTTCTAAAAAATAACGAATTAGAGCAAGCTCTGATTCGTTATTTTTTTATGGGTTAGGTCTCCTCGTTGGAGGGGTGCCTATTTCTCTATGCCCACAACAGGTTCATTGGGGCAAGTTTTCAAAACGTTAGAAATAGCATTTTTCTCAGCCTCAGTAACCCATAGCCCGTATTTATACTTCACGGAAACCTGCCTAGCAACATAGGCGCAACGGAAAGATTTATTTGGGGGAAGCCAGGTAGCGGCATCGCCATCTGACTTTTTCTGGTTAGTACTAGCATCCACGGCTAAAAGATTCAGGGGATCCGTTGCAATCTGATAGCGCACACTCGCGTCGAGATTTTGTGCACCTTTTTGCCAAGCATCTGAAAGGGCTACCACATGGTCAATCTGCAGGCCTTTGGAAATATCATCACGTTTCTTAAATACCAGATGTTTACCAGTGTAAGGTTCGTCAAATTCTCCAGAAATCACATTACATCCATCAAGTACGGCCGAATCACCGAATTCACGCTTCAGAATCTTTTGTCTCAGATTACAACCCTCTACAGTTGGCCAACCGTTATAGAATTGTTCGCGGGTATAGCCAGTTTTTGGCGCACGCCCTTTTACTGCTAGCTCCTCCAAAACAGATAAAGCGCTGCCAGCTGGTGCATTGGTAATAGGGGTTTCAATTATATCTGAACCACCCGGATCGCCAGCGGATACTGGGGAAGGAGAAGGCTCAAAACTGACCGGATTAAAGATAAGCCAAGTAATCATCCCGAGGACGAGCGTAATGAAAGCCGTAATGCGCCTCTTCTGATACTTCATATTATATATAGTAGCACACCTTATATCTAATGCGCTGCGCTTAAATGGTGTATAATATATATAAATAAGTGTGAGGAGTTAAAAAATGAAAAAAGCTTTCGGTAGTCTCATTCTACTTGCAATCGCCGTAGCAATCGGCGCCTTTATGATGGGCAAATTTGCCTTTCCAAATGTTGAAATCCTAGCTAATCTTCCAAAACCAGAGGTTTCCGAGGGCGAACGCGGCCAACTTGGCATCGATAAAAACGTCAATGAATCTACTATTGATAAGTACCTCAACCGCAGTGACTCTGTTTATCGCGATATGCGCATGCTCAAGGATCCAGGGAATTATGCTGCTATCGGTGGTGATGCTATGCTTTCTGGCATTGTTAAGGGTTTTGAAGTCGTACCTCTCCCATATCTCGTTAATGTTACTGGTCTCCCAGAGGCTGTAGGTAGCACTTATACTGGCAAAACTCTCTTCACCGAGAAAAATGGCAATTATACCGCCAATTACGAAGAATCTCTCTCGATTCTCGAGAGCCTCTTTCCAAAAGATAAGGTTATCTTCCTTATGTGCGGCGGTGGCGGCTATGCTGGCATGACCAAAGCTCTTCTCGTAGCAAATGGTTGGGATGCTGATAAAATCTACGATGCTGGTGGATATTGGTTCTACGAAGGTGAGAATAAGATTGAAATTAAGCGCACCAAGGCCAACGGAGAAATTGTCTACGATTTCTGGAAACTCGCTTATCATGATATTGACTTCGACATGCTCACGCCGAAGAAATAATCACTATATTAATATATAGAGGAGGAAAAATGAACAAAAACGAGCAATATCGCGAAATCGACCACCCGAAACAATCCGAGATTAAAAAGGTCAAAGCCACCCAAGCCAAAGAAATTGAGCATAAAGGTCGTCAAATCATCCTCCTTGCTGCTGCCGCTATCACTGTTTTGTGCGGCAGTATTGTATTTGTAGGAGCCGCAGCTGGCTGGTTTAGTGGTAAACCTGTGGAAAAACCTGTGGAAAAGTTCCAACTTAGCTCTGAATACCGTAATAATACCACCTGGACCGAACTTACCCGTGAATCCTATGAAAAACTCAAAAATGAGCAAAAATCTTTCATTCTGATTAGCCACCTCCCAGATTGTCAGGCTAAGATCATTCAATTCCTCAAAGATTACTCCTCTGAGCGCCAAATCGCTATTAATTATATGGTTTGGTCCGAATTCCATGAGATCGAGAAGGATAGCGGCATCAAATATGCGCCAACCGTTATTATATATAATGGTGGCAAAATCGTAGATTACCTCAAATCTGACTCCGACGCCGATACTGCAAAATACAACAATTATGACGATTTTAAGGGGTGGTTGGACCAAAAATTGGCCTTTTAACCCCTAAAATGTAAAAAAAGTAAAAAAAGTCCAAAAAAACCCTTGCATTATTTATTTTAGTGCGCTATAATAGGCAACAGTTAAGCAAGTTACGGTCTAGTAACCTCTGTAAAAAGATAGAAAGCGAGGAAAAGGAATCTTTTGAGGTCGCTTCAACGTAACCTCGATATTTCTTCAAACTCTCTTCATTTAACAAGTTGATATTAACGATGAAAAGATTTTAATTGACGGCTCGAGTGAGCAAATCAAATAAAAGCTTGCTTTTAATTTTATTTGCGAACGAAGAGACGCGTGATTTATCACGCGGCAAGTAATCGAACTTCGATTGCTAGTTAAGTCAATGCATAAAAAGGTAAATAAGGGCACTAATAGTGGATGCCTTGACAATCAATACCGATGAAGGCCGTAGGACTCTGCGATAAGCCTCGGGGATCTGAGAACGAGAATTGATCCGGGGATTGCCGAAT
>JAEEGL010220046.1_pt1 | contig 29361 bp, 39 predicted proteins | sample 9134231 | NCBI WGS metagenome assembly JAEEGL01 (sample SAMN16246548, study PRJNA631951) | gut metagenome | biome: gut microbiome; feature: rumen; material: fiber-attached | host: Bos | place: Iran: Karaj | collected 2018-10 | reverse complement strand
TAGGTATTGTATTCTTAAAAAATAAATGATAAAATATTTTTGTTTTGATGCAGATGTAGTTTAGTGGCTCGAATATGGCCTTGCCAAGGCTAGGACGCGGGTTCGATTCCCGTCATCTGCTCCATTTGATATTAACAAACCGTTGGTTTGTTTTTTTTATACAAAAAAAGATAGTTTTCACTATCTTTGTTTTGGTGTATCACCAAGGTTATAATCACTATTATATTTATATAATGGCTCCATGTCTTCTACTGCTATAGCAATACTTCCATCTTCAAGTACTGCTTCATATACTTCATCTTCTTTATAATAATCCCAAATAGAAACAAGATTTTTAATTGTACCCTTTCCATCAGAATTATCACCTTTAATTGTTTCGCTTCCTTCTACATAGAAACTAGTATAACCATTTTCATCTTTATAGAAAACATCATAAAATTCTGAATTAACAACACCATTATTAACAAATGCCATTAGCGTTTGTCTTAATACTTCACTATCAATCTCATTACTTGGATCTTGTGAAATACGATCTTTAAGCATTTCATATGTTAATTCACTATTTTCAACAACTGTTCCTAAATAAATATTTTCTTTCTTATAAGTTGTTCCAATTACATGTCTTTGTAATTCCATATAATATAATCCCCCTTTAAATCGGTCTATATTGTACCACAAAAGCCCTTAAAAATCAATTATTTGCTATATATACAATGTCTTTAATGATGTAAATCTAATTGTTTCAAAATTAAAACTTGTTATAATAAAAAACATGACACAGGAGGGTTTATATGACTAAGGAAGAAAAAGAAGCAAGACTACATGAATTACTTAACCAACAAGAAATACTTAGAAAAAGACTTAAAACATCTATGGGTAATTATTATTACTTAAAAGGAATCGCTGATGAACTTGATAGAACTGAAGAAGAACTATGGAACAACAGAGTATTCGGTGAAGAAGATATTCCCGTTTGTCTTGAAGGAACTAACGAAGATCTTAAACAAGGTGAAGGCGTATACTATCTATATAGTTTCTTGAAGATAGATGAAGAAGAACGTTATGATAATTATTTTGATTTATATGGCGAATATTACATGCATGTTCCACCTTTCTATAAAAACAAAGATGCGGTTTTATACTATAATGTTGCAGGTGGTTGCAAAATAGTTCAAATAAAAGATCGTCATAACTTCGAAAGAGAACATTATGTAATTTATGGATCACGTCCTACATTTGCTTATAAAAACATTGCCGAATATGATAAAGCTGTACATGATAGTCGCTTTGGTGCAAATCCTAGAGCAAATGAATTCTATGCTTATCAAAGTATGTTTTTAGATTATAAACAAGAGATGGAAAAGAGCGCTGCTGCTAAACAATTATATTTACAATATAATGCTCAAAATAGTGGTCAAAAGACAAAATAAAAAAGATGATTAACTCATCTTTTTTTATATTTCACTACATATATTAATGCGGGTTATGTTACTAGACAATTTTGTAATAAAATATTTGTTCCCATCTTCAAATTCATTTTTGTTTATTTCATCTTTAAATTTTACTAAATAAAATAAACCACCTTTTGGAATAGAATAATACTCTATTCTATTTTTATAATCTACTTTTAAATTATTAACACTTTTCTTTAAAAGATTCTTGTATATTTTTATTTTCTTATTAACTATTTTCTCTAAATCATTATTTTTTAAATAATCTAAGACAACATATTGTAAGAATGCACTAGTACATAAATCAAAAGACTTTTTATATAAATATATCTTATCTATCTCATTAGAAATAATATAACCAACATTAATTGATGGACTTATTAATTTAGAGAATGTACCTAAGTAGATAATATTTTTACCATTATTAAGTTCATATAAACTTTTATATTTTTTATTAGTAAAATTTATTAAACTATACGGATCATCTTCTAGTACTAAAATATTATATTTGTTAATAATATTTAGAAATTCTTTTCTATTTTTATTTGTCCATGTATATCCAGTTGGATTATTAAATGTTGGAACAACATAAATAAATTTGGGCGAATATTTTTTTATCTTCTTTTCAAGTTCTAACAAATCTAAACCATTCTCTTTTAATCCAACATTAACTAATTTAATATTTCTTTTTTTGAAAATATCAATAGCTCCAAAGTATGTTGGTTCCTCAATTAATAATGTATCACCATCATTAATTAATGTACTTGCAATAAGATTTATTGATTGCTGAGAACCAGTAGTGATTAATAGATTATTATCATCTATTCTATACTTCCATATCCTATATAAAAAATTACTTATTTCTAATCGAAGTTCTTTTAGACCATTAGATGATGTATAAGTATTAAAATCAATATTACTATTAATTACATTATTAATACTTTTATTAATACCATCTTTATCTATTAAATTATAAATGCCTAAGGATTTATTCATAGTGTTTTCCTCTTACATTTATATAATGAACTTCGACCATCATCAAATAATTCTATATCAAAATATGGTGAAAGAAGATCATGATAATCATCTTTTGATATCCAATCAAATTCTGTAAAATGGGGTGGATACCCTTCTCTAATTTGGACATGTTGAACTTTATTATTTACTAAATAAGATATTTCTAAATAATTAATTCCTTCAATAGTATATTCCTTTATCATTGGTTTACTTGATGGCATATTTGAAAATGTATTAAAAATAAATAATCCATTTTGATAAAAGATCTTACTAAACTCTTCGACATTAATATTTAATAACCAATAATTAATAGCTTGTTCACAAAATACTTTATTATATTTTTCTTTTGTTCGTTTTACGAAACTTAGAATATCTTCGTTATAAACTTTTACTCCTAATTTTACTAATTCACTAGGAATCATATCTAATTCTCTATCTAAATAACTGACATCATCGCATCTTTTTAATAATTCTTTTGTTAGTCTTCCATTTCCTCCACAAATATCTAATACTTTATCTTCTTTCTTCAAGTCAGCTTGATTAATTAAATAACTGACGCCTTTATCAAAGTATCTTTTATACATTTGTTCATAATCTGTATACTTTGGATATTTCATTATTATCATCCTTTCTATAATATATTTCCATTTTTATCAAACAAATAAACTAAGCCATGGTACATAATATTAAATGATTTAGAATTATCTCTTACAGAATCTTTAATAGTACCAGGGAAACCATAATCATAATAAGGTAAGCTATCATCAAATTCATGTAAATGAACGATTACTTTTACCTTTTCATTTTTTAATATGTAATCTAATAAAGGTGCATTTAAAGATGGCTTTTTATTTAACACATTAACAATATGATTATCATGATCAACATCTCTTACTAAAACATAATCATTTAAATCTTGTTTACCTCTAATTGTTGTAATAAAACCATTATTAGTTTTTACAGCTACACATCCAAAATAATATTTATCGTTATATTTCTTAGCCATTATTCTACTTTTATATTTTTCGATATATTGTTCATACAATAATAAATCATTTTTATCAAAGATAGCATCATCCATTATAATATTTGTTTCATAGTAAATATCATCTTTAATACTATCTAAAAAAGATTCTGTATTATCTATTGGAATAATACTTTTCTCTCTTGTTAAAACATATATTTGATCTTGATAATTAACAAACTGATAATGACCTTTTTTATCTAATAATTCACTATATAAATGATTAATATCATCATCCATATTTTGAATAGTTATTACTTCATTATTCATTACCCAAAATCCTCCTTACTAATTTCTTAGCTATATCGTCTTTACCATTGGCTTCAAGAACATTATCTTCTCTATCAATAATGTATCCAATATGTTTTCCATTTCTAATTGTTGATAAATCATTTGCTACTACTAAATCACAATTATTTTTTTGCATTAACTTTTTAGCAACTTCAATTAATTCTTCTTTAGTTACACCATCTAATAATTTAAAACCAACAAGATAAGTCTTAGGACTTAATTTTTTAATAATTGATATTATCTTTGGTGTAGGTTTTAGGACAATTACTAAATTATCTTCATATGATGATATCTTATTACCACCAATAGTTTCTATTTCTTTATTTTCTAAAATACTTTTTTTCATTCTATCTATTGTTGTTACATAATCAGTCATATAATCTGATACTGCCATAGCGTGAATAAAATAATCTATTTGTTCATTAAGAAGAAGATTCTCGATACTTTCTTTTAGATCAATTGTTCCTTCTACTTCAATTACTTTAACTCTACTATCATTCGGTTTGTATGCATTTTTAGAACACACATAATATATTAAAATATCTTTATTATTCTCTAATAAATTATTTGCGATAGTCATACCAAGTTTTCCTGTTGATGAATTAGTAATCTTGCGAACATTATCTATTTTTTCACTAGTTCCACCTGCTGTTATAATAATCTTCTTCATACTATTTCTCCTTTATTAATACTTTTACATAATCAATTATTTCTTCGGTTTTAGGAAGTTTTCCTTTTGCTTCATATCCACAAGCTAAATGTCCTACTGCTGGTTCAATAATCTTATAACCATATCCTTTTAATTTTTCGATATTATTTTGAACAATAGGATTTTCATACATTACATTATTCATAGCCGGTGCAAATACTACTGGTGCTTTAGTAGCCATAATTGTTGTTGATAACATATCATCAGCAATACCATTAGCAACTTTACCAAGAATATTAGCTGTTGCTGGTACTACTAAGAATAAATCTGCTTTTTTAGCTAAACTAATATGTTCTACTTCAATATAATCAGCTCTTTTGAACATATCTGTTACTACTTTATTACCCGATAATGTTTCAAGCGTTAATGGTGTAATAAACTCACAAGCATTTTTCGTCATAATAACATCAACGTTGGCTCCTTCCTTTTTAAAAAAACTTACAATGCCACATGCTTTATATGCAGCAATACCTCCTGTTATTCCTATAACAATATTCATATCTTTAAACATATTCTCTCTCCCTTTCACCTTCATCTTATGATATTTTTATTGATAAGTAAAATATATATATGTTATAATATCGATAAGGAGGACTTATAATGAATGTTGACTTAGAATTATATCGTGTATTTTATATTGTTGCTAAAAATAAGCATATGACAAAAGCTAGTGAAGAGTTACATATATCACAACCCGCAATATCACAATCAATAAAAAAACTAGAAGATCAATTAGGAGGAACATTATTCTTAAGAAGTAATAAAGGTATGGAACTTACTGAAGAAGGTAAAATGTTCTACGAATATGTTAAAGGAGCTCTAGAATTAATTAATAATGCTGAAAATGAATTTACTTCTTTTAAAGATTTATCTAAAGGAGAAATTAAGATTGGTTGCTCTACTACCCTAACTAAATTAGTATTAATGGATGCTATTAAAGAGTTTCATCGTGATTATCCAAATATTAACATTAATATTACTAATGATTTAACAGGTAGCTTAATAAATGATTTAAAACTTGGTAAATTAGATTTTGTTATCTTTAATGAAAGTAATATTAAAGAAACTAATCTTGATTTAGAAAAGATTAAAGAACTAAAACAAGGTTTTATTTATAACCCTGAATTCTTTAAGGATACCGTTAAGAATTTTGAAGACTTAAATAAAGTTCCTCTTATCTTACAAAAAGAAGAATCTAACAGTCGAAAATTACTTGATTATATTGCTTTATCAAATAATGTTAAATTAATTCCTAAAATGGAAGTAGTAAGCCAAGAATTAATTACCGAATTTACTAATGCTGGCCTCGGTATTGGATATTCTATTATAGATCTTGCTCAAAGAAACTTTAAAAATCTTGAAGAATTAGAGATAAATAAAAAGTTACCAAAGATAAATATCTATTTGGCAACTAATAAATCAGTATCTCTTACTTTTGCTAGTAAGACATTTATTAATTATTTAAAAAAAGAGTCAAAATAAATTGACTCTTTTTTATTGTCTTCTTCTTGTAGCGTAAGGAGCGCCAACAACGGCAAAACTGTCTTTATACGCTTCAAGATAATTTCTTAGAAGTTCACTTTCACTTCCTATATTAGTAACACAAACAATCTTTACACCCTCTGGTAATGGGTACTTATCATTCTTATTAAAAACAATATTATCAAAGAAGTTTGGGAGTGCATAATTTCTTAATTCATCAATAGAATCGAAAATAACTAATATCTTTTCATCGGGATTAAGTCTTGATTGAGTACAAACATCATCATACCAAGCTTTCTCATCATTTGTTTTAAAAGAATTATCATTAAAGGAATTTGCATCATACAAAATAGTATGATAATTATTTTGTAAATAAGTAATCTTTCCGTCGCCTGGTGTTCCTTCAATAAGAATAGGTCTTAAACTATTTTCTTGAATCATATCAATTAATTCTTTAAAATCTTTATAATAATACATATTCTCCCCTACTTTAAGACTTCACTAACATTATCTAATAATTCTTGAATCTTACTATAAACTTTAGATAATGGATAACCGTCAACAAAGATATGACTAACCGTAATATTTAATGTTAATTCATACTTATCATTACATAAATTATACTTGCCCCAGCATACCCGTGGTACACATTGAGATTCTTTCTCATCTGGGATAGGATGTGTTAATCCAGTAAAATCTATCCATGGTGTGCAAGTAATATAATATTCATTATGACTATCAACAGGATTATAATTTTCTATTCCAATTACTTCTTTAGCTTCTTCAATATGTTTATGCGCTACTTCATAAAATTCATGATAATTTTTTATATTTTCAAATCTTACATTTTGAAAAGTACCCAACTTTGTCATTACGGTAAAAGCAGGATTAATATCATCATAAATAACAGGTTTTCCTTTTTCGAAACGCATACGCATTTCATCGACACTATTTAATCCTTGCATAACAATATAAAGTAAGTTAATAAAGAATGATTGATTTTGTTCTTTGGTATATTTAACTAACTTCGTAACATCCATTTTAACATTCATCGAATATGTACTGTTACGAAAACTATTAAACCATTCATATGTTGTTTTGCGATTGGAATTTTCAATATCTATTTCTCTCATAATAACCTCTCCTTCATTATAACAAAAAAAGATAAAAATTATCTTCTTTTGATACTATCTGGTGTTAAATCAACTCTTTTTGATGTTTCAAAGAATCGAACTAGTCCATCGTGATATCGACATTCACCATTTGCTGTCATGAATCCCATATATCCTCCTGCTTGTCGCATTTTTCTTTCAAGACGTTCTCTACTTAAGAAGATATTTGGAATATCATCTAATTGAATACTAAGTAAATCTAATTCTGTGAATATTCGATACGCTTTAACTACGTATTCTCCATTTTCTCTAATAAGTTCAAGAATACGATAAGAATTAACAGAATATCCTTCAATATTATATGGTCTATCTGTTAGCTTTTCAGCAACAAAATAGGTATTATCACTACGACGGAAAATTCTTGTTTGTTTATTGTAAATATGTAACATATCATATGGCTTTTGAATATCACGAACTGATCTAATCATTTGTTTATGATTACCAACACCTGGATTATAAACAGATCCTATATATCCAGTATTGCGATTTATACTATCACGAATATTTTCTTTAGAGAATAAAATCTCTACAAGTGCATTTTCATAACCAGCAGGAACCGTTTGATTAAATTTCTTGGCTTCAACAAGTTTTGATATATTAGATAAACTATAGAATAATAATGGATTAGTCATTGTTCCATTAGTTAGTATATCGAAATAACAATAACGATAATATGTTTTACCATTAATTTCTCCAGGGCCTAACTGCGCAATAACAAATCTTGTCCCATCATTTCTTCTTGCAGTATAAACTGTTGTTTTATATTCTCTTTTTCTACTAAAGACAGCTAATATATTGTCTATTGTTTTAGGATCTATTGAACAAAATCTATGTTCTTGACCATATAATGGTTCTTTAGAATCAGCTTTATGTGTCTTATTAAACTGTTCAACATCTTGAGCAATAAAATCATGAGCAGTATACTTGCCCATACGAAAATTGGTATTTGCATATGTTAAATCAAAAGGATACATTCTTCCATCAATTGTAACAACATTCCAAGCATGACCGTTTCCCATAACAAAATCACATTTAATATTTTGTCTATTAAGTAATTCTTTAAAGATTACAGCAAAACCAGCACAAACAGTTGTTTTCGTCATTAAGCCTCTTAGGCTACGAGTATCTGAAGAGTCTTTCATCTTGTATTTTGGATCATACATGATTTCTCTTTTTAAAATATCATAAATATATAATAATTTTTGGAAAGGACTCCAATTATAGTTAATACCACTTTCAATCTTTTCCATTGCTTCTAAGATTTTAATTAATTCATTTCTTGAATAGATAACCGAATTATAAAACAAGTCATACGCTGTTTCATTAGATGGTTTAAATACAACACCTTTATATCTTCTTAGACGATCTTCATCATAAGCTCCTGCTATTCTTATTTGGGCATTCTCAGGAAACTTCCTAATCATATATGACTTTAGTCCAATAGTATTAGGAAAATTAACTAATACATTAGGATTTCTCTTAACAATATTAATAGCCCCTTCTACTGCTTGATAATTAGTTGTGGCTTCATGAACACCTATATAACTACGATTCATGATTATCACCACTATAAGGTATTAAAGTATCTTGTAATACTTCAATATTACGATTTATTAATTCATTAACAAGATCTTTATTATTCCCATATTGTTCTTCATCAATACTTAAAGATTTTAATGAACTTATATTCTTAACAAAAGATAAATCTTTAATATTAGTATGATCAATATACAAGTATTTAATATTAAAAAGTTTATATTCATCAAGATGGAAAATCTCTGAACCAGTTAACTGTAAATACTCAAGATTTGTTAATACATTTAATAGTTTAAAACTAGCTTTTCCTTTAACAATTGTTAGTTTCTTTAAACTTGTTATTAAAGATACAAATGAATAACTATCAAGAGGGCAATTATAAAGAGCTAATTCAACTAAATTAATATGAGCTATTAAATCAGCATCTTGAAAAGTACAATTTTCAAATGTTAAATTAACTAAATCTTTCAATTTATAAAAGATACTAAAATTATCATCATAAATATATGCATTCCTAATTGTTAATGACTGTAACTTTGGTAGTTTTAATAATTCACTTAGAAAAGTAAAACCGCTTTCATTTTCATTATCATAATTAATAACTAATTCATTAACGTTATTAAGTTCTTCTTCAGTAAAACCATTATCAATTTTATCTAATTGAAACATAACAGCATCAGCAATATTACTATTATTTATATATATTTTGCCTTCCATAAGCACCTCTATTATAATTATACTAAAATTTAATATAATAACCAATACTTACTTTTTTTATAGACAAAAATAATGTATAATGATGTTAGAGGTATATATGAGATTAGTTGAAAGAAAATGTCCCAATTGTGGAGCTGGTATAAGTTTTAATAAAGAAGACAAAGAAGTTGAATGCAATTATTGTCATGCTCACTTTGATGTTGAAAGAGGACCTGAAGATATTGCTGAAAACTTTGTTTTACATGCTAAAACAGTTAGAACAATAAGTAAAGGAATATTTATCTTTGTTGGTGTTGTTATGATAATATCTTTAATTATCTTCTTTCTTGTTTTCTTTAATATCACAAAACATTTTATGTAAAAAAAGAATCAGTCATCTGATTCTTTTTTATTTATTTTCTTTAATGATTTAACTGTTTCTTTTAATGTATCACGACTATATCCATGAATATCTAATTCTTTAGTACTCTTTCCACGTTTTTGTAATTCCATCATTGAACATATTAATACTAAAGCTTCTGTTGGATTACGATAATTCTTAACCGCATCACATACATTACGACCAACAATTCTAATTACTTTCTTTTGTTTTTCATCTAATTGTGATTCAAACTTCTCTGTGATTGATCCATATGGGAACAAATGATATACAAGTCTTTCTAAATTAACAGAAATTGGCGTATCATCATGAGTTCCAATATCACTAAATTCTGGGAAGACAATACCATATTCTTTTAACAGATACATCATACATTGAACACGATCATTAATATTGTTTTCTGTAAAACAAGGATCGGTTTTAAAGAATATACGATATACTTCAACTAATAGTTTACTAGCATCATCAATTTTAAATGGCCCAATATTACGTAATTTATCAAAACTTTTTGATATTTCTTGGAATTCATCTTCTTCCATCGTATCAGCATCACGCATATCAAAATGAACATCTTTTCTTTTGGTATACTTAATACTGTTTTTAGATTTCTTATATTTCTTCTCGAAACATAATAACTCATTATTTTGATACTGAATATATTTGATAACGTCATCGTCTTCATATTTTAAGTATAAATAATCTTCATCATAATCTCTTAGAATAGTTCTTAAAATACAAACACTTCTTTTGATTTTCTTGCATAGATATGGCTTGCTTAAATAAACTTTTATTTTGCCTATAGCTTCTTCGTGATTATCCGATCCATCTTTAGTTCGACCTTGATATATTAAATATACCGTTGAACCATCAGGATTGTCTCTTCTTTCTCTAATATCTAGCATAAACATCCTCCAATTATATTATATAATATTTTTAATAAATAAACTAATAATTGACATAAAAAAAGACTATTAAATAGTCTGTTTTTTTACTAAACTTTTATAAATTATCGGGATATATATTTCATCATCAGTATAACCTGCATGTTGGGATACTAAGATTTGATCGCCCGGTGTTACAATTGAATAATTAGATTTAGCAATAGCAAGATAATCACCAATAGCTTCTCTAAATAATTTTATTTCTACACCATCACCGTATAATTTACTATTAATAACCTCTTCTTTTGTATATAAGTCATAATAGTCTTTAAATAGTTTATTGAATCTTTCTTCAAATAATTCATGACAACCATCTTTGATTTTAAAGATTAAGGCTCTTTGTTCTGATGCTGTTGGTCTTTCTAATAATTCCATAATCTCAGGATAATCTGTTAAGAAAAGACGATTAACATTAATATGTCCATGATCAGCAATTACAAAGATAACACTGTTATCTAACCTATTACATAAAGCTTCTACTTTATCATTACGTTCACGAATTAAATTTTTAGCCGCATCACTATCTGTTCCATAGATATGCATTGCCGTATCAGGTTCAGGATCATAAGCATATAAATACTTTTTACCTGGTACTTTTGTTTCCTTCTCAACTCTTTCTAACATATCATCAAGATTTGTATAAGGATCATTTCCAAAAGGAAAGAATTCTTTTGAGTAGGCATTAGAAACATTTTTATTAATCTCTTCTGTAATTGTTTTTGAATATAATATATCTTTCTTTGTTTCAATAAATTCAGGGACTAATTCTTTAGTTTCCTTTTCTGTATTTGTGAATAATGTTATTACTTTACCGATTGTTGGAATATAAGTATTCCATCCAAGCCATCCATGTTCACAAGGATTTAATCCTGTTCTAATACTTGTTGTAGCTGCTGTTGTTGTTGCTGGAAAAACACTTGTAATATCCGCTATACGATTTTTATTAAAAAAGGAATCTTTGTCTAGAGCTCTATCAAGAATTAATGAACCCATTCCATCAAATAACATAACAATAACATTTTCAGGTTTTTCACGATTAAGTATTTCATCAATAATTGGTAAGCTATTATGACTACAAGGAAGATTAAAATACTTTCTAATAGAACATGCTAAATTAGTTAAACATTCTTGATAGTTATTTCTAACAATCATAGGCCCCTCCTATTTTGCGCTTTCTTCAATAACTTTAATGCTTATATTATCCAATATTTCCTCTAGATTATCAAGTGTTAAACTATCAAATTCAACACACACTTTTAGATTATCATCATATAAATAATGATATTTATCATCTTGATAAATTAAACCTTTATCTTTCTTTTTAATAAGATTTAAATTCTCACTACTTGTAATATTTTGACATTCATCATGATTTATGAATCTAAATTCTAATTTTTCTTCATTATCTTCATAAATATAGAAGCCTTGTCCTACAATAAAATGATATTTATCATCTTCAATAGTTACCGCTAATTTCTCTTTATCATTTAATTGATATTTAATAGCTTCTTTTTCTTTAGCACAACCAACCATTAATAAAATAATTAAAACTAATAATATTTTCTTCATTAATAATCACTATATGAATAAGTAATATCAAAATAATCATCATATTTAGATACACTAATATTAAAGTTATTACTTATTTCTTTTCCTCCATAATAAAATTTGTTTTTTTCATAATCTTCTTGCATCGTAAAATCTTTATTATCTAAATCAACAAACTTAATAATTTCACCATAGTATTCACTTGTATTTATCTTAAAGTATTGATCTATTAATAATAAATCTTTTTTAATCTCTTCATCTAATTCACTATACTTATGAGCAATTTTAAAAGTTAATGTCTTACTTTTATAGTTACTTCTTGTATATGATACATGATAGCCATTATCAAAATCACTATAAGCATAGATATCAATATCATCATAAGAGATATTCCCTGTTTTATTTAACTTAATAGATTCACTAAGTATTCTTTTAACTAAATCGTTATGAATACTAATATTGATTTTATTTATTGTTTTATCATCAACTAAAAGATTATTATCTATTAAGTTTTGTGATGCACTATAACGTTTATAACTTAATTCACTATTCATTACAAATTTAATTGAAATTAATAAGTTACTTGGTGGATAACTATGAATAGCAAGAACATAGTTTCTTGCATCAAGTTCATTAAATGCACTATGTTCTGTATCAATACTATTACCAAGAACACTTACAATATTATCCTTAATAATTTCATTATCTAAATCAATAAATAAATTTAATGTATCAAGATATAAATCCATATTTTCATGAGATATATCATCTCTTATTTCAATATTAAAGTTACCGTTACGATCTACAAAAGAACTAAGACGAACACTATTATTAACATATACATCGTCTTCAAATTTATAACCCAATCTCTCAAGACTATATTGATATTTATCTTGAAAATCTTCTTTAATAGCGCTCTCTTGACGAGCTCTTATATTATTACTGTGAACTACATAAACAACAATAAATATAATAAGCGCTACAATAATTGATGGGATTATAACAATAAGACTATAATCATTCTTTCTTTTCTTTTTAGCCATCTAATAAACTTTCTCGTAGTTCAGATAAATCATCAGGAGTCATCCCTAAGTAACCTATAAAGTAATCCTCTAAAGTAGGATATTTATTATAGAATAACTTAAGTGTTTCTTCCATATACCATGATTTAGAAGCTCCTACCCAACCAGGTGCTTCAGGATGTTTTAAGTGATATAAGTTAACATCATCTTTTAAATAATTATAAGACAAACTATAATCAGCGATAATATCTTTATTATTAACTCCACATAATGATAATAATAACATCATAATTACACCCGTACGATCTTTACCCATTGAACAATTAACAATTACTAAATCTTTATTATCTTTAATTAATTCAAAAATTTCTTTCATTCTTTTATTTTCAAGAATATCAATATAACTCTTTGGGATATCCTTCTCTTCACTAGGTAACAAGTCAGGAATATAGATATTACAATATTTAACTTTATCATGTAAATAATTAATTCTTAAAGTAACATCATCATTACTTCTTAAATCAATATTTAAACACAAATTATTTTTCTTTAAATAATTAAATTCTTCTAACTCAAGATTCTTAATTAAACTACTACGATAAATTCTGTTAAACTTAGTAACACGATTATCTTTAGTTAGGTAGCCACCAATATCTCGCATATTAGAAACATATTTAAAATTAAGATGTCTTATGTTCATATTATCACCATTTTAAATATACCATGTTTTATACCAAAATAAAATAACTGAAAATCAGTTATTTTAAAAAACTAAAATCTAAATTTGGAATAACAAAAATAATTAATAAAGCAATAATTATGATAAACAATATTATTGAACCTACCATATTATCACGAGCTGCTTTTTGTTTCTTTTCCTCAATTTCTGCAAGTCTTGCTTCGTTATAATGTGGCCCATTATTATAAAAAGCATCATCATATTTATTAGTATATCCATTATTAGCTCTATTAGTATTATTTGTCTCTAAATTACTTTTACCAACATTTCCATAATAATTATTTTTCATACATCACCATCTAATCAACTGTTAACCTTTTCTTCTTTTTACTTAGGTAATTAATAACTATTAAGATAATATTAATTATAATCATTAAATATAAAACAATTTTAATATAATTAATTTGTTCATCAAAATAAGTAAAGTTTAAATTACCATCTTTATAATAATATAACATATTTTTATCACACATGGTTCGATATATTAAATAAACGATTGATAATAATGATAAAGTACATCCAGAATTATAGAACATATTATCAAGAACATCTTGCATCTTAAAAGTAAGATTAACGAAGAATAAGATTAATAATAATATAAATGGAATCATTATTAGTATAAAATTAAGATCAATATTCTTATCTAGTTTTTGATACATATTAAATAATAAATACATAACCCCTATAAAAGTAATTATTAACAATAAGAATTTAATGGTTATAAGAAGTCTATTAATTATTGTTTTCATATTCTTCACCTGCCACTAAATAATTACTCATATCAAGAACAATTTTAGATGTATCATCATATATTCTTGTTACCTCATCATAACTATCTCTTAATGGATTATATACCATAAACTTACTATTAATACTTCCAAATGAATATAAACTATTAGAAAGTAATCTATTCTTTAAGTTCTTACTATTACTTAAAATCATATTAATATTATTTTGAAAAGTATTCATCTTATTAAAGTAACTACTTTCCATATCAATCTTATTTAAGTTTGTAACCCAACAATCATTAATTAAATGATTATAAACATTATTATTTAATTCATAAATATCATAATATGTTATTTTCTTACCTGCTTCTAATTTATAAATACCTTTATCATTTGTTAAATGTAAGTAACAACTATTAAGTTTTTGATTTAATAAATTCATCTTCTCATAATTATCTTTATATTTACTTTCACTATATTGATAATTATCTAAATTATTCTTAATCGCATTAAGATTCTTTTTATATTCTTTTAAATATACATCGTTGTTAGTAACTATTAAATTATCGTTAATGTATGTACTATGACGATAATTATCATATATAAAACTAAAACTAATAAGAATAAGAATTAAAACTAAACTCTTAACTAAATAATCTAGTATTTTTTTACTATCTTTCATTATCCCTCCATTACCATGTCTGGAGCGATAAGACGTTTCTTACGTTTCTCACTTCGTTTATGATTTTTAATCTTCATAATTAATTTATAAATATCATAAGAAACTACCGCCATTGCAGGAACAATAATTACAAATAACCAACCAGCATATGTTGATAATAATTGTTGAATAATTCCAATCTTTGGTATACGCATAACAACCTTACCATATATTTGACTTTCTTTAACCGTTAATGGATCTTGTGAAACATTATAGTCTCCTTTTAAGACAAAAGAATATTCACCATTAATTAAATTCTTTTCAATTACTCTATGCGTAATCATAATACCCGGATATTCAGGATTTTCTGAATAATATGTTATTACATCACCAACAGCAATATCCTCACCATCAACTCTATGAGTTATAATAGCATCATTTACTTTTATTGCTGGTGTCATACTTTGGGAAACAATAATATATGCATTATATAAAGGTGGCTTCCATTCACCATTACTAGCATTCTTCTTAGCGTCTACAACATATAGAATTAATAAAACGCCAACAAGCAATAATAAAACAATGATAGTATATAAAAGGATACTAGCCATATAATTAAGTAACCATTTCAAATCTGGCCATATTTTCTTTACAACCTGTGCCATTTTATCACTCTACTCTCTCCATTATAAGAATATCATGTATTACACTTTTATACAATTAAATGGGGATAAAAAAAAGACTGACATTGTCAACCTTTTTTAATCATTCCACGGTACTTATCAACCTTATATGCCCATGCTGAATCTTTACCATATTTCTGATACATTTTATATGGATTATCAACACCATTACTAATGAATTCATCACGGATATATATAACTAAATCATCAAACGATTCTTCTAACTTATTATATTTTGTATACTTACCACCCATACAACTAGGGCTACCAGTAGTGCCACCAGCATTCTTACATAGTCTTAATATTGGTTGACACTCATATTTACAATTTGAGTTTACATATATAATACTAGCAATTAGATACGGATCAACATTTCTATTAATAGCAGCTCCTGCTACTCTTTCACCATATCCTTCTAAAGCTGTATCTTTATAATATTTTTCAATCTTCTTACCAATGGCTTCTTTCTTTTCACCATTCCATTCATTGATAACAGCTGGCTTTGGTTCAGATGGATTAACGATAACCTCTTCTTTTTTAGGTTTCTCATTGAAATAAATCATTAAATCTTTATCTTGGATAAACTTGTTAGAATAATTAACTCCCATAAGAAGTAAAAAGTTAAATGTTAAAACAATTGCAAAGATAACAATTTTTCTTATCATAATCCACCTCCAAATCTTTTTATATTATATACTATTATTCTTCTTTTGTATCAGCCTCTAATATACGATCAGCACTAACAATCTTTTTAACGGTTTTATTAAGCATAATCGTTGTGTATATATCTAGAATAGCATCGAATAATAAGACACCACCTAATACACCAATTAATGTTTTTGTAATTTCTTTTGCCTTAATCATTACAAACACAGAGAATAAAATAAATACTCCTGCAACAATTAAGTTAATATACCAATATTTATAACCATTCTTCTTTAGTACAATACTATTTCTTATTTGATATATTGCATCAACAAAAATAATTATTGATCCGCAGAAAGGTATTAACTTTTGTAATATCTCAGGATTAAGTACTAAGAATAATCCAAATGATATACACATAACTCCTGAAAAGAAATTAAATCTATTTAAGATATACTCTTCTTTCTTAGTTAATAAATTAATGATATATACAACACCATATAAAATAATTAGGAATCCTATAACATAATTAATAGCATTACTAATAAATCCTGGATTTAATATCATTAATAATCCCAATATGATATAAACAATTGAAATAGCAAACGAATAATTTCTTAGTTTTTTAAGACCTTCCATAACTCCTCCTATAAAATTACATCTTTATTAAATTTACATACACTAGCTACAAGATTACTTGGAAATACTTCAAGTTTTTTATTATATTTCTGAACATCTTCATTATAGAACTTTTTAATATATTCTATTTTGTTACTAGCGTCATTTAAATTATTAATCATCTCGATATTAGTTTCATTATTAACTTTCGTAATTAACTCTTTAACTTTTTCTTCATACTTTTGATAACCAGTAAGAAACTCTTCCTTACTTGTTACCTTTTGTAAGCTATCCATTAATTCATTAACTTCTTGATAATTAAAGTCTAAATTAGGGTTTTTATCCATTAATTCTTTAGTTATTTTAAATCTTTCAATTAAACTGGCACAAATGGATCCCCATTCATTATCAATCTTCTCTTTTAAACCAGTTAAATCGTGATATATGTAATATCCATATAAACCTATGGCAATAATTAAAGATAAAAACACTAAAAACATAATATCACCAAAAAAATTATATAATCATTATTAATTTTTGTAAACCAAAATAACGAAAAAAACCTAGGAATTATTTTTAATTATGATATAATGTTTTTAGAATAGGAAGGCGTTTTATGAATAATATAGATTTAGAGCGTATTTTAACAATGATTCCCTTTATTTCCATGATCGTAGTTTTACTACTTTGGTATATAAGAGGATATGATGGTAGATTTAAAACAAAAGCTAAACTTTATACTTTACCTAAAGATATATCTCCACTAGATGTAGGTTATCTATATAAAGGTGAAGCTAAAGATAAAGATGTAAACTCTATCTTACTATATTTAGCTAGTAAAAACTATATAAGAATTGAAGAAATTAAAAACTCTTTTCAAATAGTTAAACTAAAAGATTATAAAGGTACTAATAATGATATCAAGAAATTCTTTAGAGAACTATTCTCTAAAAGTGATAATGTTATAGAAGATGAACTATATGATGAATTCTATCGTACAACAGACGAAATAAAAGATCGTAAAAATAGTAGTCACACTACTCAAAAATTCTTCTATGACAATCGTTATATTGTTATGATGATAGATCTATTAGTAGTAACGTGTTTATTCACAACAACTGCTATCGTTTATGTTGAAACATATGGTAATGATATTAACGCTGGTTTAGTAGCAATCTTCTTAATAGCTTATTTATTAACATACTTCCCATTCAAATCAATGAATGCAATAACAAAATATACAACTCGTGTTTTTGCTCTTATAGCATATTTCTTTATCTTAATTGTAGGATTTGACCTAACAAGTGAATTATTAATTATCAATCTATTAATTTATATAACACTAATAATTACAATGAATACAATTATTCTATTTATGCCCAAAAGAAACAAAGCTGGTCATCAATTATATGGTCAAATCAAAAGATTTAAAAATTCTATTAAAAAACTAGATGAAGATAAACTAAAAGAATTATTAGAAGAAAATAAAAACTATGTTGCTGATGTCTTCCCTTATGTATATACGTTGGGCCTTACAAGGAACTTAATTAATCTATATTCTAAAGTAGATAATAATCTTCCTAAATATGTAAAAATGTTAGAAGAAAAAGATGTTCGCAAGAACTATAATTTCTTAAAAAGAGTTACTAATAATATTGATCGCCGATATGGAGAAGACAGATATTAATGAATAAAAAAAATCACGATTTAATCGTGATTTATTTTTATATGGCGTCCCAGTAGGGATTCGAACCCCAGACCCACGCCTTAGAAGGGCGTTGCTCTATCCAGCTGAGCTACTAGGACGTAACAAATTAACAATATAGATTGTATAATAAATTGGTATTAAAATCAAGTATAATTAATAAAAAAGTGGTATAATACCCATAGAGGTGACTTATGGAAGAAAAAATTAATTCCGTTTTAGATAAATTAAGACCTTTCTTAATTAATGATGGTGGTGACATTGAATTAGTTAAATATGAAGATGGTGTTGCCTATATTAAATTTATTGGAGCTTGTGCTGATTGTGCACTGCAAAACGTTACTTTAAATGAAGGTATCAAAGAAGTCTTAGTTAATGAAATTGATGAAATAATAGATGTAAAACTAGTTTAATTACATCTTTTTATTTTGTCTTAAATATGATAATATTAAAATGGTGAGACTAATGGAAAATGATGTAAACACTAATGTAAAGAATAATGTAAAGAAAACCAAAGAGATTCTCTTCTTTGTATTTATCCTTCTATTCTTTATGTTATTTGAAATTATATATGTTGCGTGTGGTATAGATCTTAAAAAAGTTAGTTCTAAAACATATATGTTACTAGCATATATAAAATACTTTGTCTTTATTTTAATCTTTGTTATTCGCTATCGTAAATATTTAAAAGAAAAACTAAAAGACTTCTTTAAGAATATCACGAAGCATGTAGGTATTGGCATTAAATGGTGGGGAATTGGCTTCTTAGCTATGATGATTATTAATAATATTCTATCAAGATTTATAACTGGTGTTGGAACTAATGAAGAAATTGTTCAAAGTTATCTTGATAGTGAACCCCTATTAATGATAATTGCTACTACCCTATTTGCTCCATTCGTTGAAGAAATGATTTATCGTAAATCATTACAAGACTGTTTTAAAAATAAAAATTTATTTATCCTTGTATCTGGATTATTATTTGGGCTTGCTCATGTCTTAAGTGCTAAAACACCAATTGAGTTCTTATTTATTTTATCGTATGGTGCTTTCGGTGCTTGCTTTGCAAAAGCATTAGTTGATTCTGATAATATCTATACAACAATATTCGTACATATGCTACATAATGGTGTCTTATCATTAATTGCAGTATTAACGGTGATGTTATGACGACAAGACGTGAAAAGAATCGTAAGATAGTTAAAGAAATAGAAAAAGAACATTTAGTTAGCTTTTATAAAAAGATAACTAAAATATTCTTAATAATTGTCTTTATTATTGTTCTTATATATTTATATATGCGCTTTATAGGAACAGCTTTCATTACGACAAAAGAAAAATATTTATCAGATAATATCCCTGAAAGTTTTCATGGATTAAAAATAGTTCAATTATCAGATTTACTTTATGGATCTACTATTAAAGATAAAGATTTAAATACCATTAAGAAAGAGATTAATAAAATAAAACCTGATTTAATTGTTTTTACAGGTGACTTAGTAGCAAATAGTTATAACTTAATTGATAACAAGGGTTTAGTTTCTTTCTTTAAAGATCTATCGGCTCCATATGGTGTATATGCTATTTATGGTGACTTAGATAAAAAAGAATTTGAGACAGTTATGAAAGAAAGTAATGTTACTGTTCTTAATAATGAAACAAAAGACCTATTTAATAAAACAACTGAAGGTATTACAATTAAAGGATTAAATATTAATGAAACAAAAGATGTTGCTAACACTGATAACTACACAATATGTCTAATACATAATTATGATTATTTTAGTGACTTTAATACTAATTGTGATGTTACTTTTGCAGGACATACATTAAATGGAGAAATAAGAATTCCTTATACTAATGGATTATTTAATAATAACGATTATAAAAAGGAATATTACAAAGAAGGTAATAACGAAGTTTATATTTCTAATGGATTGGGTGCTCATCATAAACTAAGATTATTTAATCACCCATCAATAAATGTTTATCGTATATATAAAAAATGAATCAGTTACTGATTCATTTTTATTTTATAGGTAATGCGCTTTTAAGAAGGAAATTAATTGTGATCTTGTCATTGTTCCTTCATAAACAGCATCTAAATTACCACCTTTAGTAATTGCTATTGTCGGAGTTCCTTCTGTTCCAATGAAATTCCAAAGTTTATTATAATCTTCTTCATTCTTAATTGTATTAGTATTAATGTAATATACTTTTATATCATATTGTTTAGCAACACTAACAACTGTAGGACGGAATGATATACAATGTGAACAATCATCTCTTCCTACTAAAATAATACTCTTTTCATCTTTATTAATTATCTTTTCGATTTCACTATATGATTTTTCAATAATATACTCATTAGCTTCATCATCTTTAACAAAAGCGTAGATTACTATTCCAACAAAAAGTATAGCTGCGATTATACCAATAATACTTCCTAATTTACTTTTCTTCTCTTGTTTCATGTCTTTCCTCCATATGATGATAATTTCTTTGTTTATCTTCTAACATGATACGATTAACGTTTGTTTCAATCTCATCTAAACTACCTTTATCAAGATTAGAAACATAAACTAATTCTTTGGCAGTATCGATAATTACCATTCCCCAGAATAATCCCGCATGAATTTTTAAATCATTGAACAAATCTGGTGTGATACTTGTTATAAAATAACCATACGCAATTCTTTTTTGACCAATAATAATTCTTTTATTAGTTAGTGCTACTACACAAGATTGAAATAAAGCTGCATTGTCATCATTCTTTTGACCACAAAATGCATATAATACCTTCTCATCACGATCTAATATATCTTCAATTATTTTAGAATGTTTCTTAATTCTTGTTGCGATTGTAAATGAATGTTTTCTTTTAAATTTAGATACTAAATTATAAACTTGACCCATTACAATACACCTACTTCCGTAAACCAATATATTAAATCATCTTTTTCCATTTCACCGGATCTTGAATCAATTAATTTCTTGTTTTCAATTACTGCTAATGTTGGAGTTCCATCTTGATTAGCTAAACCCCATATAAGATTCCAATCTGTTTCACTAACAATAGTATCTGTATTTAAATAATATACATATACCTCTTTATCATTAGCTACTCTTTTAATAATTGGTTGGAAAGCTACACAATGAGAACAACCTGGTCTTCCTAATAGTAAAACAAATTTTTCATTACCATTATATAAATCATAAAATTCTTCCGTAGTAATACTTACAAAGTATTTATTATTATCTTCATCTAAATTCTTACCTTTAATTGCTACAAGAACTGTTAATCCAATAAAGATAATGACACTTACAATTGCAATTATTCTAACAATTGGTGTACTCTTTGGAACTAAGTCTTTAAATTCTGCATCTACTTTTGATTCATTCTTTCCCATATAGCCTCCGTAGAAAATTATAACACATTTTTAAAGAAAGTAATTATGGCTTTAATTATTTTTATAATAAAATCCAATATTTCTTCAAGAATTGTTTTTTCTTCTTTCTCTTCTTCTTCGATTTCCTCTTTTATATCATCCTGCCAAATACCTAATTTATTCTCCTTAGCATACTTCTCTAATTCTTTAAATTCTTTTGTATATTTATAATCTCCATAAAGATATGCTACTTTAGCATATCCTTTTTTTAATAATTCTTTTTGAATCATAATATCATCAGCATAAACATAAGCAAGTACTCTTTCATATTTATCTTCACGATCACTATTATCATCATATTCTAAATAAATATTCTTAGCATTAGTAATTAATTCACAAGTATAATGACTAGCATCTACTCCATACTCTCCTACTGGCCTATCAGGAGTTACACTTTCTGGAGTATCAATAGCAATCATTCTTACTCTTCTTATCTTACCATCTACTATTAAACTTACAGTATCACCATCAATACATTTATTAAATGCTACTTTTTCAATGGCTGATACTTTTAGAGTCATAATTAATAAAATAAATAAACTAAAATAGAGATATTTTTTCATAATTACACTCCTTATCATTTTCATTATAACATTATTTATTTTTATATTTGTTAATAATTTTCTTCATTCTTTCAATAATATCTTTAACATCTTCATCTAAGTTCCATACAGCATCTTCACTGAGAACTCCAGCTTTAGTATTAATCTTACCTTTTTCAAAATCTTCTTTATCACGAAACCATGATTTACTACCATAATATTTATTTAAAGCTTTATATTCTTTTAAATTATTATAAAAATCTTCTAAATCATTATCTAATTTATCAACAATAATTTTTAAATCATCTAATCTTTTTTCATTATCTTCAATTCTTCCCATAATAGACCTCAAATTAATTATAATATAAAACTGTCTTCATATTTTATTTTTTTACTATTTATGTTAAGATAATTCACATAAAAAAGTGGAGGTTTCTATGCATACATATTATATCGATACAATGGGCAAAATAAATAAAGATACTTCCATATCTTTACTTAGTGATCTTCATATTAATGAAAATGATGATAAAAGATATAATAAATTGCTTAATAATTTAGATAACATAAAACCAAATTATATTTTTATCTTAGGTGATTTAATAGAAAATACTGATTCACCACCTGAAGTTATTGAAAAAATTTATAAATATTTAACAATGATGAGTGAGATTGCAACCATCTATTATATTTACGGTAATCATGAAACAAGAACCAAAATAGATGGTGAAGAAGTTCAATATACTAATCATGATTTTAATAATATGTTAACTGCCGTAAGTAACTTTCATATTCTTGATAATAAAAGTATTTTATTAGATGAAAACATTGGTCTTACTGGTGTTAAATTCCCATATAGTTATTATGTTACTGAACATGAAGATGAAAACAAATATTTAGAAATACTTAATAACTTAATTGAAAATGATTTGCTTGGTAACTTAAATAATAATTCATTTAATATTCTACTTCAACATTCACCTAACAATATTTTTGATCAAAAGACTTATTTACAATTATTAAAAAAGATTAAAGAGAGACTAAATAAAGATTTTAACTTTAATTTAGTTTTATCAGGTCATCAACATAATGGTTTAATTCCACCTTATTTAGATTTCCTACCTACTAATAGAGGCTTTGTAGGAATTAAAGGTTCAATAAGACATTTATGTTATAAAAATTGTCGTGGAATAAAAAAGATTAATGATGATACTGTTGGTATTATCTTACCTGCAATATCACCATTACCAGGATACCCTACATTAAATAAATTATATCCACCAACTAACAAGACTTTAATCCTAAAGAGGTAGACACTTTACATTGAATATTTAATAAAAATATGGTATTATAAAGCCTGTTTTCGGAGGAAGTATGAAAGGTTTTAATGTAGAAATAAACCTTGATAGAATGAAACAATTATTAAGAGAAAATCGTGATAATTTAATTGATGAAGCTAATGAAGCAATAAATGACGGTGACTCATATGAACGTGAAAGAAGATTAGAAGAAGAAAAAGATCGACAAGAACAATATAATACATTAAGAAGAGCTAAATCAGAAGAAATAGCTGACAGTATTATTAAATTAGTATTTACAACATTAAAGAATGCAACTACTTCTTCAGGATTAATTGATGATTTAGATGAAATCTTCGGTACCCTATCAAGTGTTGGCGAAGGAGCACGTTACAAAATTAATGAAAATGAAATAATCATTTCACTTGACTATTCACGTAGTGTAGATAAATTAGGAGCAAAAGAAGACGATGCTAAATGTTTCCTAGGAGAATACGATGTTGACTATGAACATAATAAATTTTATAAATATAATTCTGATATAAAAAGTCATAAAGAATATGCTCTTAGAAAAGAAAAATTTGATTATGATTATTTAAAAGAAATATTAAGTCCATATGGTATTAGTATTGAACGCAAATATTGTAATCCAAGTATTTATCCTTGGGACGAAGAAAAAGTCATTCGTGGTTTAAAAATAAACGATATAGTATATATTAAGGCAAGTAAAATAAAAAATAAAGAAAGTCATTTATAGGAGGGTTTATGTTTAAAAAATTAAGACTAAAATTATTTGAAAAATTGTATAGGATGATCGAGCCAAATCGTGATGTGGGATTTGTCATGATAGGAAATCAAATATATGTATGTCCACGGGATGAATTTTCTGTCGATAATTACCTATTGAAAGGTACATATAATTATGATCAAGTAACTGAATTAGGTGCCTTAGCAGGTAATAAAGTATGGTATGGTTTCTGCAAAGAAATTGGACCAGTAGCATTTATTGGTATTGCTAATCCTGAAGCAGAAGCACGTAGTGGATATTTCCCACATGATATTCGTGAATATGGAAAACCATATACCGATGATAAATATTATTTTGAAGCATGGACTGAGGAAGAAGCTAAACACATTGGTAATTATACTGTATATGGTGAGCGCGATCCAAGGTTATTAGAGAATAGAGTTCCATTTGAAAAAATAAAATATTATTATGATTATCGTTATCATATACAAGATCCAGGAAGTGATGATTTCCATCGTGGTGTATTAAAAATGCAAATTGAACTTGATGGAACGTATACATATAGTGAAGCTAAAGATTATGCAAAAGGTAAAAACGATAAAGATGGTTCTTTCACAGAAAGAGAAGAAGCTATTAGATTTGCTTTAATTGATGAAACTAAGCCAGTTGGCATTGTTGGTCTACATAAAGAATATCCAAACGCTTCATTTAGAGAAGTATGGGAATATGGTGAAGAACAACCTAAAGATCAAAAGATTCGTTTCTTAACTGATGAAGAAGCTAAAGAATATGATAATTATACTCTATATTATATTTGTCCGCCTTATTCAAGAAAATACAATGCTAGAGCTGTTGATCGTACATTAGATCGTAAATTTAACTTTATGATGGATAATGGTATTGATTATCGTCTTCAAGATCAAGATTACAATAAACAAAAATAAAAAACGACTACTTAGTCGTTTTTTTATTGTCTTTCTTTTTTAGCTGCTTCTCGTGATAACTCGCCATATCGCCTTATGTCATCAGCACCATCAGCGATTTCTTTTTCAAGTTCTTCTCTACTTGGTAATTTTCCTGCTGGAATTTCTTTATGTTCTCCTTCTTGGATTCCAAAATGTAGAGGAATACCATACTTATCAAGTGTTTGTTTGATAAAGTCTTTCATCTCATCTACTTCATCTTCTTTTGCGCGAATATTATAACCTAGATAATGACATCCTCCAAATCCAGGTGGATTAAGATCACAATTAACTACTAATAATACAGTTTTAACTAGTTCATCTGGATCTATAGATTTAACCCTACCTCTTTTAATAAACTCATTATAATTATCTCTTATATATTTGATTGCTTCAAATGCTTCATGAGCAGCTTTTCCTGGATATAATATTGTAGCATCTAGATTATGACGACTCATGTCTTCAAATACTCCATACTTCTCATTAGAGAAAATATGTTCCATTTTTGTATATGAAGCGAACACATGAAATAAACCTTTAATTATTTCATCTGATGTTACAAAGTAATCTTTCTTTACTGGATCATAATATCCATTTACTGGAACTTTAGCTTCTTTACCATCTTTTCCAAAACCTTTTCCATATTTTCTTCCTATGGTTTCTAAATTTTTCAACATTTCTCTACTAAAGTCATCAGCAATACCAAATGATCCTCTTCTTTTACATTCTAACATTAAGAATTTACTTGCTGTTTCTGCAGTTATTTCAAAATCTAAATATACTCTTCCATCTATTTTTGCTGGATTGTTCATATTTCACCTCTCTATTATATTGTATCATACAATACTTTTATTTCATTTAATTTTTTAATCTCTTAATGTAAACAAAAAAACAGTCATAAGACTGTTTTATACTCATGGAGCAAGTGTGTATCTCGTTTGAGAAACATTTTACTACAAATGTAACTGAGATAAATCTTAATTACATATCTATTATAACATGCTTTTCAAATATTGAATCATTAAATTTTGTTTAGAAACCAATTTAATGATTTTTTTGTTATTCTAGCAATTTCAATCATGAATAATGTCGGTACAGCTGTCTTACCAGATTCATAAGCACTAATTACTGAATGAGTTGTATTCAATTTATTTGCTAATTTTTCTTGTGTGTAATTAACTGACTTTCTAGCTTGTTTAATTCGATCTCCTAATAAATTTCTATCAATATCTATTTTATTAAAAGTTACATATTTTTTATCAGATAAATCAACTAAGTAATCAATATTAATATTTAATATATTTGATAGTTTATTTAAATAATATAGAGGTATTGTATTTTTATTAATCTCCCATAATGAATATGCAGATCTAGTACATCCTAACATTCTAGATATTTCATCTTGAGTTATTTCTAATTCATCTCTTATATACTTTATTTTCTCAGTATTCATCGATATCACCTAGAAAAATTGTCACATTTTTGCTATTTATTTCGACAAATTGCTATTCAATACGACAAAAAGATGATATAATGAAAATGTGAGATATTTCTTTTATTTAGGAGTGTGATATATAAATGGAAATTCTTAATGTTATTAAATATGAAGGAGATAATGACACAATTATATGGAAACATCCCAAAGAAGATTTTAATATTGGTTCTCAATTGATTGTTCATGAATCCCAAGAAGCAATCTTCTTTATGAATGGAAAAGCTCTTGATTCTTTTAAAGCTGGTAAATATACTTTGGAAACTGAAAATCTTCCAATTTTATCAAAATTAATTAACATACCTACAAATGGAGAATCACAATTTCATTGTGAAGTTTATTTTATAAACAAAGTTGAACACTTAGCTATTAAATGGGGAACCGATAGCAAAATACAGTTTATTGAACCTACTTATAAATTTCCTTTAAGCATCGGTGCTAATGGTGAAATGTCAATTACAATCAGTGATGCAAGAAAACTTTTAATAAAGTTAGTTGGAACAGAAAGTTATTTGAGTAAAGAAAAACTTGTTAGTTATTTTAGATCATTTTTAGTTATACATTTGAAACCATATCTTTCTAAATATATTAAAGACAATTCAATTAATATATTTGAAATAGATGAAAAACTAGAAATAATTTCAAACGATATGGAGAAAATGTTACTACAAGATTTTAAAGAATATGGTATTGATTTAAAACATTTCTTCATAACTACGATTATTAAACCAGATGGAGATTCACAATATGAAAAATTTAAGAATTTATTCTTTAGACAATATTCCGATGTTGCTGAAGCAGAATTAAAACAAAAGGTAGATGTTATTAATCAAGAAACTGAAAAAAAGAAAATGATTATAGAGGCTGAAGGAATTGCTGAAAAAAGAAAAACTGAAGGATATTCATATCAAGAAGAACGAGGATATGATGTTGCAGAAAAAATGGCTCAAAATGAAGGCGCGGGTAATTTCTCTAGTGCAGGCATTGGAATGGGAATAATGACTAGTGTTGGTTCAACAGTTAATAATACTTTTGGTACTGCAATGAACAATGTTAATTCGAATCAATCAAAATATTGTGATAATTGTGGTAGCCCTATAGAAATGAATCAACAATTTTGTGATAATTGTGGAAATAAAGTTGAAAATGAACCTACATGTCCTAACTGTGGTTATAAGTTTAAAAAGGCTGGTAAGTTTTGCCCAGGTTGTGGGAAAGAGAGGCTTTAATTATGAATAGAAAAAAAATAATTATTCCTTCTATAGTGACTTTTATAATACTTAGTTTGATTATATTTTTAATTCCTATTGAACCGAAAAATGAAACAGGTTTTATTATATCATTTACCTATTATTTAGTATCTAATCTAGTAGTATTATTTTTAATTAGTAAAGCTACTAGTTCGGAACTAAAAAAAGACATTTTAAATGTATCAACAATTTATGTGTATGTATTATTAATTATTATATCAACTATATTTTTATTTCTTTCAAAAGTATTATTAATTAGTACACCTATTATATTGATATTATTACTTGTGTTAATGTTAATAAGTTTTATTTCTTTATATTTTTTAATAAATGGAATAAGTTTTATAAATTCACATGAAGAAAAAGTATCAATAAAAACACAAAGCGTTAACAACTGGAAAACTGAAATTGAAATTATACTAAATACTTGTGAAACAGAAGAATTAAAAAGAGAATTAACAGAACTTTATGAACTTATAAAATATATGGATCCAATATCTAATGATATAACAAAGGAATTAGATTCAAAAATTAATCAATTAATAGAACAAC
>JAEEGL015417231.1_pt1 | contig 29362 bp, 25 predicted proteins | sample 9134231 | NCBI WGS metagenome assembly JAEEGL01 (sample SAMN16246548, study PRJNA631951) | gut metagenome | biome: gut microbiome; feature: rumen; material: fiber-attached | host: Bos | place: Iran: Karaj | collected 2018-10 | reverse complement strand
CCGGTATTGAAAACAGCTTTGACCGCACCGAATGACCTTTTACCGGAAAAGCGTCCGTTTTTCCGATATAATCGCCCCACGGAAGCGCTTTCGTGCCTTCGAACAGGTCGTCGAAGGAATACGCTTCGAAGCTGCCGAGATTTATGAACAGCCGTTCCGCGAACCTTAACGAAATATTGCAGACCGCGGCGGCGGAAGGCGGCGCTTCGAAGGTTATCCTGCCGTCTATCGTTTCTATGCGTTTGTACCCGAGTTCGTCGATTTCCGAGCCGAGCAGACCTTCCAGCCCGAAAAGACAGGTTGCAGTGAATACCATATCCTACCTTACAAGTACGTTAACCGTGATCTCTTCCGACCAGCCGAGGAATCTGCTTACGCGGAAGGTGAAGCTGTCGGTCCCGGTGAATCCCGCGTTCGGGTAATAGATGAACGAACCGTTGTCCTCCATAGCCAGACTCCCGTGTTCCGGAGTTATCTCCGCCGCGAACAGTACCGCGCCTTCGGCGTTGCCTCCGGCGGCAACGCTCCCGGAAAGGAACGCTTCACACGCGGTCTCGAAATACAGCGGCGTTGTATCCGCTTCGAAGTCGACGGTAAGTTCGCGTTTTACGAATTTGTAGGTATAATCGTAGGCGAGGCGCGCGCGGTGGTTCAGAGACCTCGAAGCGCGGCCGAGTATTCCGAACGACTGGTAATACATATGTATCGCGTGCATATAACCGTCTTCGACGCCGTGGCGGAGATAGTTCATATATTTTACGAAGAAGCGTTTGTCGGAGATGGTATTTTCCTGCATTTCAAGCTCGATGCACATATTATACATCTTCGCGCATTCGGCGGCTTCGGTAAGCGTGAATTCCTCCACCTCCAGGTCGAAAGCGTAGTTCGGCTGATAGCATCCGGCTTCGAATCCGAATTCCTTCCACCTGGTAAAGCCCTCCGCTTCGTTATAGGGTATCCAGAACATCGGGTATCCCTGCTTGCGCGCTTCGGCGGTTATCTCTTTGGTTATCGTTATATCTATTCTGTTTATATCTTCGCGGAACCAGTAGAAGCCGCAGAGCGAAAGGTTTTTGTAATTCTTCGCGTTGAACAGGTCGTTGATCTGTTTTATATAGGTCGAACCGACTTTTATTCTGTCTTCGGATTTGGAAAGGTCTTCGGAAATACCGTCACCGTCCACGTCGCCGAAGTCTTTGACAGCGTAGTGGATACGCGGGATCGCCACGAATACCTTTAAGTTCAGTTCGCTGAGTCCGAGCTGCTCTTTAACGTATTCGGCGGTCTTTTCCAGTTCGTCCATCCCTTTGCCTTTATCGAACATATTCGAAAGCAGAAAATCCCAGTCCGGTTTTCTGGAGCGGCCCTCGCCGTAGCCGCCGTTCGGCATCTGCCCGGTGCCCGGGAGGAAGAGGAAGCCGTCGAACATCGTGTCGATGACTTTGCCGTCTTTATCTATATATCCGACGTACGGCAGCAGCGAATCGAAGTTTACGGTTCCTACGTTATGATAGATAAGCATAACGTCGTTCACGCCGGACAGAATATCATCGGAGGGATACAGATAGCCGGGTTTTTCCGAAAGCTTGAACTGATCCAGCTTTTCCATACCGGCAATTTCGGCTTTTTCGGCGGAGGAAGCGTTCTTTTTGCCGAACACCTCGATTTCCCCGACAAACAGCCGCATATCGTCCATTTTTATATTCAGAGCGACGTAGCGCGCCTTTACGGGAATGCTTGCTTCGACCCTTGCTTCGTACAGATAAGCGTCCTCGACCTCCGTAGCGCCCTCTCGGGTGGGATGCGAAACTCCAGCGGCGTACCAGTTTTCCCCGTCCTCCGAAACGGCAAGCGTGAGAGTATCTATCCCGCCGCAGGAATAATCGACGTATTCAAGTATATGCAGCGCGGCGGACCTTACATCGCATATCGCGCCGAGATCGTAAAACACCCGTCTGCCCGTGCCGTAACCGAACTGAACCCATTTGCCGTTATAGCGCTGGTCGGAATCGTCCTTTTCGCCGTCCGTGAGCAGCGCGGTGGATTCGGCGTCGAGAGTGTTATAATACGGAAGCTTATTCAGGTCGACGGGGATATCGCTGAGTATTTCCTGCTTCTTTCCGGCGATAAGGTCGATCTCCATATCATAATCCGCCTCCGCGGGATCGAAATACTTCGGCTCGGAGGTAAACGGCATCGAAAACTCGCCGTAGAGATAATCGGGTAGCGCCGTATCGTCGCGGTTGGCGAAAACCTTTATCTCGTCTATCCAATAATACGCGTCTTTCTGCTTTGCGGGAATGACGAGGCGGACCATACTCGCGCCGATAAGGTCTTTTACCGCGAGTCTGTACGTGAAGTTATCCGCGCCGGTCACCAGGGAATACGCCCTGCCGATCCTTTTGAGCGAATCATCGCCGTTTCCGGCGTATACGTCTATATACGCGGGCAGATGGATCTTTGAAGTGACGCGGTTGAACGCGCCTATCTCAAAGGCGTAGATATCGTCTTGCGGCTCCTCGAGATAAACGTTTATCACCGAAGGGTTCTCCGCGGATAAACCCACGAACTCGCCGTGTTCGAGCGAGGGCTCCGGATCGCTCCCGTCGGTGAGTATATCTTCGGAATACGGCATTCTTTCATCGTATCCGGAGGTGATTATCTTATATTTTTTGCCTTTGGCGACGTTTACCGAGCCGAGCTCCGGATCGTACTTCTTTCCAGACGCAGCGGCCGCGCGGGAAGAGGCGAGCTGGGAATCGGGCAGCTTTTCTTTTTCGTAGCTGAGCAGAGGGGCTCCCTGCGCGATCTGCACGGAGTTGGAAGGAACGTTGGCGTATACCGTTACTTCGTCGAGGAACACCCACGCGGCGTCGGGAGTTACGGTAAATCTGATATACCTGTAATCGACCTCGTTTTCAAGATCGAGCGCCGCCTTCTGGACAGTAAGATCGGCAAACGGAGGCAGAGATATAGCGCCTATCTGCGCAAACGTTTTTCCGTCGTCGGAACCGGAGACCGATACCCCTTTCGGGATATAAATACCAGCCGTGTCGACGCTTAGATAGGATATCTCGAAAGCGTTTATCCTTGTTCCGTCGCTTCCGAGGTCTATCGTTATCGTGAACGCGCTTTTTCCGTTGAAGCCGCAGAAGCGCGCGTCGTTATAGCTGGGAGAATCGGAGGCAAACACGCCGTCGGTAAGTTCGGTTTTCAATGTATCGGGATAAGTGGGGGAAGCCGCCCTGGACAGGGTATAGCTTTTGGAAACGGATACGGCGGTGCGGTAATGCGTGTCTTCCCTCTCCTCGATATACGCGGTTATGGTGTAGGTCTTCAAAACGTGGCGTTTTACCATTGCGTAGTCGACGGAGGTAACTGCGCCGTCGCCGTTCGCGTCGCAGCCGAGCCGCTGGTCCGCGGTCGGAACATAGGTGCCCAGCACCACGCGCTTGACCATTGCGTAATCGACGGAGGTAATACTGCCGTCGTTGTTTACGTCGCCGCGCAGACGTTTGTTCTGCCGGGACGAAGTGAATACCGGAACGGACAGCGCGATAAGCGCCGCCGCGAGCAAAACGGAAACGATCCTTTTCATAGGTGTTCTCCTTTGTTCCATACGGTCCGGCGTATCAGCCGAGATCCGGTTCTTCGCGGAATTCGATCCGCGGTTCGTCGCAACGTGAAAGCTCGCATACGATTATCTCGTTCTCGCCCTTTTTAAGTACCGGCGCCGGGACGTAAAGCGTTTTCTGCGGTCCGGCGGAATTCCAGTATCTTCCTATGTTGAAGCCGTTTATAAGAACGAAACCTTTTTCGAATCCGACGGGCTTCAAAAACGTGTCGCAGGGGTCTTCGGAAATTACCAGCCCGGCGCGGAAGAAGGCGGGGCATTCGGTTTTCCCGTTCGTTCCGGTAAACCGCAGTCCGCTCAGATCCTCCATCGGAAGCGGATACATCGTCCAGCCGAACATATACTGCTGTCCAAGCCGCGCGGGATTCACAAGCCCTTTAAGGTTGTCGGTCATGGTGAAACCGTAATTCACGCGGCCCATATTCTCCACAAGTATGTCTATCCTGTGCTTTTCGCCTTTTTTGCAGACGAAGCCGATATCGTCGCAATGCTGATCGCGTTCCTTCACTCCGGCGAACACGCCGTCGATGTATACCTGCGCCCTGTCGCGTATCGGCTGTATGTTTATGTTTTCCGATACCGGGTAGTCTATCTCCGTGGAATACAGAACGAATCCTAAATCAACGCCCAGCTCCTCCATAGTGAGCGGGTAGGCGCGTTTTACCGGAGCGGAAATGCCGCGCAGATTGTCGAACAGCCCGGCGTATTCGCGGAAAACAAGCTCTCCGTACGCCTTCTTTTTCGAATTCTTTACAGTAAGCTCCGGCAGCTTGCCGAAATGCTTCTGCGCGACCTCGCGCACTTCGAAGAACCTTTTGGTAAGGTCGCCGCATTCGGTAAGCGCCGCGTCGTAATCGTAGCTCGTGGCGGTCGGAGTGTAGTTCTCGTGCTCGTTCGCGCCGTTTTGAAAGCCGAAATTGGTGCCGCCGCAGAACATATAAAAATTCACGCTCGCGCCGGCGGAAAGCATTTTGTCGAGCTCCGATGCGACGTCGTCCGGCGTGCGGCGGTGATGCGGACCGTACCACCAGTCGAACCACCCTTCCCAGAACTCGGCGCACATAAGCGGCTGACCGGGACGGTACTCGCGCATATAACCGAAATGCGATTCGCTCCCGGAGCCGAAATTCGCCGCCGCGAGAATGCCTTCCGAAGTGCCGCCGCCCATAAACAGGTCGCCGGGACCGTCGGAGGTGAACAGCAGAGCGTCCATTTCCTCTTCACGGTAAAACTCCGCGAGACGCTTTATATATTCGTGATCGTTGCCGTAGGAGCCGTATTCGTTTTCGACCTGCAGCATGATAACGTTGCCGCCGTTGGTTATAAGGCGGGGACGCAGGATATCGAAGAGCTTATCGAGATAGCGGAATTCTTTTTCCAGAAAAGCTTCGTCCGCGCAGCGCAAACGCATATCGCGGTAGTTTAACAGCCACGAGGGCAGCCCGCCGAGATCCCATTCCGCGCAGATGTAGGGCCCGGGGCGCACGATGCAGTAAAGCCCCTTTGAGGCGGCTGTATCTATGAATCTGCCCAGATCGAGGATACCCGAAAAATCAAAAACGCCTTCCCTGCGCTCGTGCAGGTTCCAGCAGGTATAGGTCTCGACGGTGTTGAAGCCGCACTGACGCAACTTTTCGAGTCGGTCGTCCCAGTATTCCGGCACCACGCGGAAATAATGGATTGCGCCGGAAAGGATCTGAAACGGCTTGCCGTCGAGCAGGAATTCTTTTTCGTTATGTGTGAAAACAGACATACTCCGGCTCCTTATTCGGTATCTTCTTTGATATAAATGCCCTTAAGGCGCATAAAGTGGTTGGAAAGCCGTATCTCCTTACCGCCGGGAGGCACGGGATCGAAAAAGTGATTGTAGCCGTAGGTGTCCTTATAGACGGCGTGCGTTTCGGTACCGTCCGACCACCTAATTATTACTTTCGCGCCGCTGTCGAGCACAAGATCTCCCACCAAAAAACTCATAATACCACCGTTAATTTATATTTTTATTTTTGCCCATTTCCCGGTACGGAACCTATAGGCGGAAAACGCGAGCCGCATATATTGGTCTATAAGCAGACTTATCCACGCCCCGTACAGCCCAAGACCGAGCGTATAACAAAGCAGATACGCCGTTGCCGGACGGAACAGAGCGATGGAAACGGCGGACGTCACGGCGACGTATTTCGTATCCCCCGCGCCGCGCAGCGAACCGTTGCAGATGACCTGCGATATAAGCGCCGGGGCGGCGGCAGCTATTATAAACAGAATGTTCCTGCCGGTATTATAAACATAATCATAGTTCGCGTCGCCCTCTTTAAGGAACAGAAGCATTATCGGTCCGCCGAGGAGCGAAAATACGAGAACGAGCACGAGCGATATGCAAATGCCGATCCTCTGCCCCGCTTTTGAGTACAGCCCGGCGATATCGGGGCGGTTTTTGCCGAGATTCTGCCCGATAAGCGCGCTTGCCGCGACGCTCAATCCGTCGCCGAACGCGAGCGCCAAAGTCTGTATATTAAGGCATATCGTGTGAGTGGCTATCTCCGCCGTGCCGAGATTGGCGACGATCACCGAATAAATAAAGAACCCGACGCGCATAAAGATCTGCTCCGCGCCCGCGCCCGCCGTGATCCTTCCGAGCGTCGCGAGCTGCGCTTTATCCCAGCGGAAGAGCTTTAGTTTTTTATGCGAAAGGAACTTGTCTTTGCCGATAAGCGACGAGACGCTCATCGCAAATGAAGCCGCGTTGCCGAGCAGAGTGGCGACGGCGGCGCCTTTGATGCCGAGCTCCGGGAAAAACCATACTCCGTTTATTAGGAAATAGTTAAAGACGATGTTCGTGATATTCGCGACGGCATTGGAACGCATTGCGATCTTTGTGTTGCCGCTGCCGCGCTGCGCCGCGTTTACAGTCATTCCGACGGCGGTAAACATAAGCCCGCCCATCGTTATGCGGAAATAGACCGCCGCGTCGCCTAAAGTGTCGCTTTTGGCGCCCGCGAGCAGCAAAAGCGGCTCCGCCGCGAACATCGACGCGGTGAAGAGCACCGCTATAAGTACGAAGCATACGCCAAGCGCCTGGGAAAGACAGGCGTTGGCGCCTTCGCGGTCGTTTTGCCCGCGGCGCCTCGCCACGATAGCCGTTACGGAGACCGAAAGCGAAAAAAACACGGCGTAAAAGAGGAACCGCGGCTGATTTGTAAGCCCTACGGCGGCGACCGCGTTTGTGCCGCAGTTTGAAACCATTATTGAATCGACGACGTTCACAAGACTTAAAAGCAGCGATTCGAGCATCGCCGGCCACGCGGTTTTAAGGAAGCCGACGTAAAGATCGCGCCCGGAAGGAACGTCGCCGGAAATATTTATGTTTTTTGAAAGACGGCGCGAAGAAAACAAATTGATTTTCATTATTGTATCCGCGCTTTTCGGCGCGGCGGGAAAGCTCCTGTGCCCGCTTCAGTTTGCGTGATAAAGCTTTTTGGTCTGGTAAAGCGGTTCGCAGGTAAGGTTTACACCGAGCTTTTTGAGCAATTTTTCATCCACCTGGGAAAGCAGGACGGAGGAGTGCATTTCGGCGTGTTTAAGGTATTTGAGCTGTTCGAGCGCTTTTCCGGCGTTCGGATCGTCCACCGCGCAGACCGACAGAGCGATAAGTATTTCGTCGGTATGCAGGCGGGGATTGCGGTTCCCGAGATGCTGTGTTTTAAGGTCCTGTATCGGCTCTATGACCGACGGAGAAAGAAGAAGTATGCCGTCGTCTATCCCGGCGAGCGCCTTCAAGGCGTTCAGAAGCATCGCGCTGGAAGCGCCGAGCAGCGAGCTCGTCTTGCCGGTGATTATCCTGCCGTCCGGAAGTTCTATCGCGGCGGCGGGAGCCCCCGTCGCCTTTGCCTTTTCGTTCGCCGCGCGGGCGACGGCGCGGTCCTCCGGCGTGATGCCGCACTGATTCATAAGTATTTCTATTTTATTCACGGCGGAAGCTTCCCACATACCCTTGCGGTACTGGCACGCCGCCTCGTAATATCTGCGGATTATCTCCTGTTTGCCCGCCTCGCGGCAGACTTCGTCGTCGCATATGGCGAGCCCCGCCATATTCACGCCCATATCGGTTGGGGATTTATAGGGCGACTGACCGTAGATCCGTTCGAAGATCGCGTTAAGCACCGGGAATATCTCCACGTCGCGGTTGTAGTTGACCGTCTGCTCGCCGTACGCTTCGAGGTGATAAGGGTCGATGCAGTTGAGGTCGTCAAGATCCGCGGTGGCGGCTTCATACGCGAGGTTCACGGGGTGTTTCAGAGGGAGGTTCCAGATCGGGAAGGTCTCGAATTTTGCGTAGCCGGCTTTTACACCGCGCATATGCTCGTGATAAAGCTGTGAAAGGCAGGTCGCCATCTTACCGCTGCCGGGACCGGGCGCGGTGACGACAACAAGGCGGCGTTCTGTCTTTATGAACTCGTTCTTGCCGTAGCCCTGGTCGCTAACTATAAGCTTTATATTGGACGGATATCCGTCGATGGGATAGTGCTTGTAGGTGGTGACTCCGAGCGCTTCCAGACGCTTCTGGAACGCCACGGCGGCGGGCTGGGAATTATACTGCGTGAGCACCACGCTGCCGACGTAGAGCCCGCTTGCGCGGAACGCGTCGATAAGGCGAAGAACGTCCTGGTCGTAGGTGATGCCGAGATCGCCGCGGACCTTGTTCTTTTCGATATCGTTGCTGTTTATGGCGATAATGATCTCCGCTTCGTCTTTTATGGCGGAAAGCATCTCTATCTTAATGCCCGGGCGGAAGCCGGGAAGCACGCGTGAGGCGTGGTAGTCGTCGAAAAGCTTGCCCCCGAATTCGAGATAGAGCTTGCCGCCGAATTTTTCGATCCTTTCCTTGATGTGCATAGACTGCAGTTTAACGTATTTGTCGCAGTCGAAACCTATCCTGTACATTTTTCCCCTCCGAATGATTATTGCTCTTTCATATAATCGGCAAACTCGTAAAGAGAGCCGACGACCTTCGATCCCGTGGCACGAAGCGCGCTTTCCGGGCGGTGTCCGCCGGACAGCAGCACGCAATCGCTCCCGCAGGCGGAAGCGACTTCGCGGTCGTGCTCCATATCGCCTATGAACACGGTGCGCTCGGGGGCTATACCGTGCGTTACGATATATTCGCGCGTGCGCTCCAGCTTGCTTCCGGCGTAATAGTCGCCGGAGCCTAGCACCGCTTCGAAATACTCCCCGATGCCGTGGCGCTTCAACGCGGCGCGAACGATATCGCCGTGGCTCGAAGAGAAAATGTATTGCTTTACGCCCGATTCGTATAACGAGCGCAGCACCTCGCAGGCGCCCTCGCGCAGGGGTTCGCCGGCAAGGCATAGCTCGTAGCCGGAATTGAACTCCGCGGCGATGGAATCCATATCCTCCCGGGACATATCGAACGCCTTTTCGTAGAATTTTATTATCGGTATATCGACGTAATCGCGGTAGGTATCCATGTTTATCGGCGGCATACCGCGGCGCGCGAGCATGAGGTTCACCGAATCCATCGAAGCCGCCGCGTCGTCTATTATCGTGCCGTTCCAGTCCCAAAAAACAAAAGAATACTTCATTTTAGCATTTACCGTACCTTTCAAAACCGATTGTATCATATCCGCGGCGGTTTTTCAACATTTTTTAATAAAGCTGATATATATTTTTTATAATAATTTTTATAAAACAGAAAGCCCGGCGCATCGCTTCCGAAGCACCGGGCGTTCTTTGCCGATTATTTGCTTTTAAGCGCGCGCTCCAGCCAGATGACTCCGATCTCGAATGCGTCGTAGAAATTCTTCTTTTCGCACTGTTTCACGACCTTTTCGTTAAAGGAAAGATCGTCGTCGGTATCCTGGATCTGGACCAGCACCTTTGTGGCGACTTCAAGTTCGCCGACCTTCTTGACGTCGAGTATATTCATAAAAAGAATATACTTGTCGTCGGGGAAACCGTAGAATATGAACCTGCCCTGACGCACCAGGGGCTTGCCCTTATACATCAGCGTTTGAATTTCTGCCATTCCGGGATTCATCCTTTCTTTTTGCCGTCGATATTGATGAAATCCTCCACCAACGCGCGCAGCAGTTCGTCGCGGTCGATTTTGGAAATGATCGCGCGGGAATTGTTGTAGTTGGTGATATAGGTAGGATCCTCGGAAATTATATAGCCCACGATCTGATTGGTGGGGTTGTACCCCTTTTCAACCAAAGAATCGTAAACGTTCTGCAGTGTGGCGCGCAGGGCTTCTTTGTGCTGTTCCTTAACGGTGAACATCAAAGTCTTCTGTTTGTTATCGACAAACTGCGATTTGTCCTGCATTTTGAGTCCTCCTTTTCCGAATCAATATCATTTTTGATATTATACAACAAGCAAAACGGATTTGCAAGTGTTTTTTATCAAATAAATCACGAACGCAAAGAAATACCTTTTTCGCTCTCCAGGCGTCCGAGTATCTTCGCGACGGCGCCGTCCGCCTCCTCGTCGGTAAGAGTTCTGTCCGGAAGGCGGAAAACGAGCCGCACGGCGACGCTCTTTTTATCCTCCGGGACGCCCTTGCCGCGATAGATATCGAACACGAAGGAATCGGCGAGCATCTTTTTGCCGTAACACCGTATATCCTCAAGCAGCTCGCCCACTTCAAGGTCTTTATCGCAGATAAGCGCGATATCGCGTTCCATAGCGGGATAGACCGGCAGCGGATCGTAGGTCCTTTCGGCGCTTACCGCTTCGAACAGGCGCTCGCATTCGATCATCGCGGCGCATACCCCGCGCGGGAGATCGTAGTTTTCGCAGACAAGCGGATGTATCTCGCCGATCCTGCCGATGCAGACGCCGTTCACCACAACGTCGGCGCATCTGCCGGGATGGAACGAAGGATCGTTCGGAAAAGCGACGTAGGCGCGCGGAAGGATATCCAGTCTTCCGAACAGGGCTTCGGCGTCGGCCTTGAGCTCATAGAACCCGCCGCAGTCGGGCGTGAACGCGAAGCAAAGCGTTTTCTTCTCGTCGGAAAGGTCGCCCTCCTTGCGGTAGCAGGTCATTATCTCGAACATACGCAGGTCCGAAACCTTGCGGCTCACGTTGCGCGCAAGCACCTCCAGCATCGACGGCAGCGGATGGGTGCGCATAACGGAGGTATCCTCGCCCAACGGGTTTACCAGCTTTATGAAATCGCGCAGCGGGCTTTCCGCGGGGACGTTGATCTTATCCAGCGAGCGCGGAGAAACGAACGAATAGGTGACTGTTTCGCAGTAGCCCAGGCCCGCCATTGCTTCGTTTACCTCGTAGCGGAACGCCTCGTAGGGCTTCCTGCCGCCGAGCACCGCCTCGCCCTTGAACATAGTGGGCTCGACGTTGTCGAAGCCGTACAGACGCACCACTTCCTCGGCGATATCCGCGGTGTTGATTATATCTCCTCGGTAGGCGGGAACGATAAGCTTGTCTCCGGTCACGACGAGATCGACCGAAGCGAGAATGTTTGTCATTTCCGCATCGGAGATATCGGTACCGAGCAAAGCGTTTATCGCCTTGCTGTCGAAAGGTATCTCTCTGTCCCGCATATCGGCGTTCACCACGTCAACGATGCCGGGAGCGACTTCGCCGCAGCCGAGCAGGTCGACGAGCTGACAAGCTCTGTCGAGCGCCTCGAGCGTGGTTATAGGAGGCAGACCTTTTTCGAACCTCGCGGAGCTTTCGGTACGGAGACCGACGGCTTTGGAGGTCTTTCTTATGCTTTCACGGTTGAAGTTGGCGCTTTCGAACACGACGGTGGTCGTGGAATCGGTGATCTCGCTGTTTTCGCCGCCCATAACTCCGGCGAGCGCAACGGCGCGCGAACCGTCGGCGATAACGAGCATTTCCGGCGAAAGCTTGCGCGTCACGCCGTCAAGGGTAACGATCTCTTCGCCTTCGTAAGCGTTTCTCACGTTTATTTCGCGGCTCTTGATATATTCGTAATCAAAGGCGTGCATCGGCTGACCGTATTCGAGCATCACGAAGTTGGTAATATCGACGATATTGTTTATCGGTCTTACGCCGGCGGCGCGAAGTCTGGAGCGCATCCACAGCGGCGAAGGCCCGATTTTTACGTTATTGACGACGCGCGCGGTATACACCGGGCAAAGCTCCTTGTTGCGCACGTTCACTTTAAGGTATTCGCCTGCCTGTTTGCCTTTGAATTCTTTTATCGTATGCACGGGTATCTTCAATTTGCCGCCGAAGGTAGCCGCCGCTTCACGCGCGATGCCTATATAAGAGAGGCAGTCGGGGCGGTTGAAGGTGAGTTCGAATTCGACGACGGTGTCGCGCAGTCTGCAGACGTCGCGGATATCGTCGCCGGTACGGCAATCCTCCTGCAGTATGAATATTCCGTCTTCTATCGCGTAGGGGAAATCGTGCTTCGTCAATCCGAGCTCGCCGAGCGAGCAGAGCATCCCTTGCGAAAGTACGCCGCGCAGTTTTCCGGTCTTTATGGTTTTGCCGCCCGGCAGCTTCGCGCCGTCGAGGCAAACCGGAACGAGATCGCCGGCTTTTACGTTCTGCGCGCCGGTAACGATCTGCAGATTTTCGGGCTTTCCGACGTCGACCGCGCACACAATAAGGTGGTCGGAATCGGGGTGCGGTTCGGTTGACATAATCTTGCCGACCACGACGTTTTCGATATCCTCGCCGAGCTGCGTCCAGCCCTCTACCTTGGTGCCGCTCATCGTCATCCCATCGCAGAAGGTTTTAACGTCCTCGGGTATATCGACGTAATCTCTCAGCCAGTTAAGTGAAACATCCATTATATTATTCCTCCGTTATCCCAAAATCAAAACTGCCTTAAAAGGCGGGCGTCGTTTTCGTAGAGCAGACGCAGGTCGTCTATGCCGGACATTACCATCGCGGCGCGCTCGATGCCCATACCGAACGCGAATCCGGTGTAGACCTCCGGGTCGATACTGCCGGCGCGGAGCACGTTCGGGTGCACCATACCGGAGCCGAGTAGCTCCATCCATCCCTCGCCCTTGCAGAGACGGCAGCCCTTGCCGCCGCAGACGAAGCAGGAAACGTCCACTTCCGCGGAAGGTTCGGTGAACGGGAAATTGTGCGGGCGGAAGCGGGTTTTCGTTTCCGGGCCGAACATCGTCTTCGCAAACAGCGAAAGTATGCCTTTAAGGTCGCCCATCGTGATGCCTTTATCTATAACGAGCCCTTCGAGCTGGTGGAACATCGGCGAATGCGAAGCGTCCGCCACGTCGCTTCTGTAAACTCTGCCCGGCGAGATTATGCGGATAGGCGGCTTCATTTCGCGCATCGCCCTTATCTGCACCGGAGAAGTCTGCGTGCGGAGCAGGGTGTTTTCGGTGATGTAGAAGGTATCCTGCAGATCGCGCGAGGGATGGTCCGCCGGGGCGTTCAGCGCGTCGAAATTGTTCTCGACCGTTTCGACTTCCGGGCCTTCCGCGACGGTGAATCCCATATTTATGAATATCTCCGTCATACGCTGCATCGTGCGGGTTATCGGGTGGATATGCCCGCATCTGGAGCAGGCGCCGTCGTAGGTTACATCGAGCTTTTCTTCGCGAAGAGTCCTTTCGAGATTGAGCTTTTTGAGCTCCGCCATCCTTTCGGCAAGCGCTTCTTCGATCTTTTCGCGCACGGCGTTCGCTATCGCGCCGATTACCGGGCGTTCCTCCGCGGAAAGCGAGCCCATACCGCGGAGTATCGCGGTGAGCTGGCCCTTTTTGCCGAGGTATTTTATTCTTATTTCTTCCAGTGAAGACTGCGAATCGTGTATCTCCGCGATCGCCTTCAGTTTTATCTGTTCAAGTTGTTCTTTCATATTCTAAAATGCCTTTCGGTTTAATTATTCAAGGTAATCTTTGAGTTTCTTCGACCTGCTCGGGTGGCGGAGCTTGCGCAGCGCCTTGGCTTCGATCTGGCGTATGCGCTCACGCGTGATGTCGAACACCTTGCCGACCTCTTCCAGCGTGCGGGGCCTGCCGTCTTCGAGCCCGAAGCGGAGTTTTAACACCGCCTCCTCGCGCGGGGTGAGCGTGTGGAGCACTTCGAACAGATGCTCGCGAAGCATCTGATAGGACGCCGCGTCCGCGGGCGCCGGAGTGTTGTCGTCCGCGATGAAATCGCCCAGATGCGAATCCTCCTCCTCGCCGATAGGCATTTCGAGCGAAACCGGCTCCTGCGCGATCTTCAGTATCTCGCGCACCTTCTCGACGGGCATATCCATTTCCTTCGCTATCTCGTCGTCGGTAGGTTCGCGCCCCATTTCCTGCAAAAGCTGGCGGGATACGCGCAGAACCTTGTTTATCGTTTCCACCATATGTACCGGTATCCTGATGGTACGCGCCTGGTCGGCTATCGCGCGGGTGATCGCCTGCCTTATCCACCAGGTCGCGTAGGTGGAAAACTTGAATCCCTTGCCGTAGTCGAACTTCTCCGCCGCCTTCATAAGCCCCAGGTTGCCCTCCTGGATAAGGTCTAGGAAGAACATGCCGCGGTTTACATAACGTTTTGCTATACTGACGACCAGACGGAGGTTCGCCTCCACGAGCTGCTGCTTCGCGTCGACGTCGCCGTGCGCCATACGGTTGGCGAGCTCCAGTTCCTTTTCGGCGGAGAGCAGCGGCACCTTGCCGATATCTTTAAGATACATCCTTACGGGGTCGTCGACCGAAACGCCCTCGGCGGAAAGCAGTGTGTCGACATCTCCGGCGACCTCCTCGTATTCCTCGACCTCGATATCCTCGTCGGTAAGGTCGAAGCTGACGTTGTCCATTTCCGCCTGAGCGATATCTATGCCGTTGCGTTCGAGCGCTTCGCAGACCTTTTCGACGGTTTCGATGCCGGCGTCGGTGCCGACGAGCGATTCCAGTACCTCCGTCGGGGAAATGCTTCCCTTCGCCTTGGCGCGGTCAAACTGTTCCTGCGTAAATCGTTTAAGATCCTTTTCCATTTTGATCCTCCGGTTTTTTATCGTTGACTTTATTTTTCAGTGATTCAAGGTATTCTTTCAATCCGCCTGACGGATCGTTTTCTATTTTTTTATCGTAATCAGCGCGGGCGCGCAGCTCTTTGAGCGCCTTGATTTGTGCCCGCAGCGCGTCTTCGGTATTGTCCCCCAGCGCGAGCCGCGAAGCGCGGCAGCCCTCCAGCGCGCCTATCTCCTTCGGCGAAAGCACGCCGTCTTTGGAAAGCACCAACTCGCTGCCCGAGGCGAAATCGTCGCGGAACAGCGCGAAGATCTTTTTGTTGAGCGCGGTGGCGAAATCGTTTTCATCCAGCTCGTTGACAGCGGCAGGACCGAGATCGCTCCTTACCAGCAGGATGCCGAGTATCGCTTCCTCGTGCGACGCTTCGGAAGAAAAGCGCAGCTTGTCCGCGTTCGGGGTATCGCCGTACCCGCTTTGTGTGTCCAGCGCCTTTTTCGCGTATTCGCCGCCGGCTTTGCGGGTGTTCTTCTTCGCAAGGCGTTCCGCCTCCGCGCGCAGCGATTCCGGCGTCAGCCCGAGCTTTGCGGCGGCGCGTTCGCAATATACCTCGCGTTCCGGGCGCGACGCGAGAGAGGCGATGAATTTTGTGACCTCGCCCGCCGCGCGCAGCTTTTCCTCCGCGACGGAGATATCGAAGCGGGATATTATTTCGTCTATGCTGTAATCTATCTGCCCGGTGGATCCGGTGAGCTTTGCACGGAAAGCATCCGCGCCGAACTTTTTAATAAACTCGTCGGGATCCTTGGTTTCGGTGCCGAGGTTGATTATTTTCGTATCTACGCCGACCTGATTCAGCATATCTATGCCTTTGAGAGTCGCGTTCCTGCCCGCTTTATCTATATCGTAGGCGAGGTAGACGGTCCGGACGTACCTGGAAATAATACGCGCGTGCTCCGAAGTTATAGCCGTGCCGAGCGTGGCGACCGCGTTATCGAACCCGGCCTGGTGCATCGCTATGGCGTCGGGAGCGCCTTCACACATTATAAAACTGCCGGATTTGCTGTTTTTCGCAAGATTAAGCGCAAAAAGCACCTTGCCTTTCTTGAATACCGGGGTTTCGGAGGTGTTTATATATTTGCGCTCGTCCTCTTCGTTAAGGCGCCTTCCGCTGAAAGCGACTATCTCGCCGTTCACGTCCGCGACCGGGAACATCAAACGGTTGCGGAACACGTCGTAGAGTCTGCCGTTCTTGGATTCTCTGCCCAGATTCGCGGTGAGTATCTCCTGCGGGGTGAACCCCTTTGAAATAAGAAACGCGCACAGCGGCGAATCGTAGCCGCCCGGGGCGTAGCCGATGCCGAACATCTTTACGGTGGCGGAATTGAACTGCCGTTTTATAAGGTAGGCGCGCGCGTTCGCACCCTCCGGCGCGAGCAGGGCGCGGTAAAAGAACCTGCCCGCCTCGCGGTTGATCTCCCAAAGCCGTTCGCGCTTGACCGCCGGCGCGGAGGAACGCGGAGTATCGGTCTCCTCCACCTTTATCCCGGCGCGCTTGGCAAGCTGCTCCACCGCCTCGCGGTAATCGAGGTTTTCTGTCTGCATAACGAAGGTGACCACGTCGCCTCCGGCGCCGCAGCCAAAGCAATAATAGCTGCTTGTCGCCGGGAAGACGTAGAACGAGGGCGTGCGCTCGCTGTGGAACGGGCATTTCCCCGCCAGGTTGGCGCCGGAGCGTTTAAGCGTGACTACCCTGCCGACGACTTCTTCGATATTATTCCGTTTTTTGAGCTCTTCGATAAAATTGCGTGAAAACGCCATGCGGTTTTCCTTTCAGCGTCTTTCGGCTTTATTTGTATTGCCAGACTCTCGGCACGTAGAGCGATTCGAAACAGCCGATCGCGTATCTGTCCGTCATACCGGCTATGTAATCCGCCGCGGCGCGGTGCAGGCCGTCCCTGTCGGCGTGTTTAACGTATTCGTGGGGTATCTCTTCGGGATGCGAGGTGAAATATGAGAACAAAAGCGAGATCATATTATAGACCTTGTCGTCCTCGCTTTTCGCCGTTTTGTTGGAATAGACCTTCTCGAACATAAAGGCGCGCAGGTCGGAAAACGCGGTGGCGTAGGGTTCGTCGAGCCCTATCCCGTTTTCGATGCCGTGACGTATAGCCGCCTGCACTAGCGAGGATATGCGCTCGCCGTGGGAATCGCCGAGCACCTCGGAGATCGAACGCGGTATATCATCGTTGCGGAGCAGCCCGGCGCGCGATGCGTCGTCGATATCGTGGTTCACGTAGGCGATCCTGTCGGCGTATTTAATAATACAGCCCTCCAGAGTTTTCGCCTGAACGTCGCCGGTGTGGCAAACTATGCCGTCGCGCACCTCGTAGGTGAGGTTGAGCCCCTCCCCGCCGTTTTCGAGCAGATCGACGACGCGCAGACTTTGTTCGTTGTGGCGGAATCCGCCGCATTTTTCAAGGAGCGTGTTGAGGGCGCGTTCGCCGGAATGGCCGAACGGAGTATGCCCGAGATCGTGCCCGAGCGAGCACGCTTCGGTAAGGTCCTCGTTAAGGCGGAGCGCCCTCGCGATAGTCCGCGCGATCTGCGCCACCTCGAGCGTATGCGTGAGGCGTGTACGGTAATGGTCGCCCTCCGGCGCAAGGAACACCTGCATTTTGTGCATAAGGCGGCGGAAGCTTTTGGAATGTATTATCCTGTCGCGGTCGCGCTGGAATTCGGTGCGGACGGGACAGGGTTCGATCTGCTTCAGTCTGCCCTTCGTGTTCTCGGACAGGAACGCTTTATCGCAAAGGAAAGCGCGCTCGAATTCATAAGTGCTTGATTTCATGACTTGATATCCCTCTTCCTGAACGATCTGTTTGAAATGAAATACAGCAGCGCGGACATCGCGATAAGCATCACGGAGCCGTAGAGCAGCCCGAGACCTCTTAAATCGGAGAACATACCGATGATATATCCGGTTATATTCTGTATCGAGCCCCGGTTGATAAGCATGGTAACGTCGGCGAAGACGTTCGTGCGGAAGTCGATATACGACAGCGGCAGATAGGGATAGATGTTCGCCGCGCCTTCGACTGTGAGCGATGTGAAGAACCAGTGGCGTATAAGCACGATCGCCGAGGAGAAAGCGTAGAGAACGAACGAGAGTATAATCGACCCGGTCGTGTGGCGTATAAGCATCGCCAGACAGAACGCGAGCGAGATAAAGAAGACGATATTGAGCGATGCGATAAGCGCGCGCCAGAGGAACCACGGGATGAACGGCAGCTCCGCCGCCGCGGTCCCGTTCCAGTAGATATACGGCTGGAACAGATCGCCGAATCCGTATTTGAGCGAGCTGGTGAGCATCCCGATGAGTAATCCCGCCAGCGCGGCGGCGTATACCAGCGCGAGGCAGGCGAGAAATTTCGCTGCGACGATGCTGCGGCGGGATACCGGCCGTATCACGAGCATATTCACCGTCTTGCGGCTGAATTCGGCGGCGACCGAGGTGACGGCGGCGTAGATGCCGAACAGGATGAGCATTCCGTAGAACGCCCCGGTAACTAGCGAAAGCAGCGAGCCGCGCGAAGCGTTCGCGGTCGTCATTTCGTCCTTACCGTTCGCTATCGCGTATTCCGCGACGGCGATACTTTCGAGAAGCGCCGCGGCGTCCTCCGCTGCGGCTTCGAGGTATTCGGTATCTGCGTCGGATTCACCGGAGACTAACTCTGCGCGGTCGAACGCACTTCGCACGGAGTTAACGTTGAAGCCGTATATGTTTACTACTCCCGACCTTCCGTACAAGACAAGCCCTGAGAGCGCGTCGACAAGACGGGTGTCGGCGGCTGTGCCCTCCATTTTGCCGGAGAGCGCCTCGGCAAACGCCTTTTCGGCAAGCCCGGCGGCGGCGTCGAGATCCTGCGAGATCTTATTCGCCAGCGACTTCACGCGCTCGGAATATTTCTTTTCCGTATCGTTAAAAAGCTCTTTTACGCCGACGGATTCATCGCGGATGGCGGCTATTCGCGGTTCGCAAACGGTTTGGAGTTGGGCAATATATTTCTTAAAATCGTTTTCTTCTATGAGTTTCCACAGCTCCTCGTTTTCCTCGCGGGCGTTTTTGATCTGGTTCAACGTGTCCTTATCCTGATAAGCCTGGTTGTTTTCGTAGGTTTCGATCATCCTGCAGTTTTCGACGATCACGGAGACGAGCTTCATACGCCATTCGCCGGATCTTATACCCAGCTTTACTGCGCGGTCGCGCGCTTCGGCGACGGAAGCGTATTCACGCACGGTCCATTCGGTGAACACTTCGTTGAATTCAAAGTCGCCGTTGTAGATGAAGTCGATATCGGTAAGCGGAGAGAGCGCGGCGATGACCAGGGCAATTATCAGCAATACTTTAACGGTGGTGCGGCGCCAGAGCTTTATAAGCTCGTTTACGAAAATGTTTCCGAACTGTTTCATCTGAAATCACCTCCGTTGTAAACGGGCTGCGCCTGCTGGGCGGTGGCTTGCAGATAGGCGTCCTCGATCGTCTCCTTCTTTTCGGAAAGCCCGAAGACGTTGCATCCCGCGCCGATAAGCGCGCGAACGGCTTCCGGTACGGATCCGCGCTCCGCGCCGAAAAGCACTTTATCGCCGGAAACGGCGGCTTCGTACCCCGCCGCGGTAAGCGCGGCGAGCGCTTTTGCGGCGTCGTCGGTAACGAGCTCGAACCGCGGGAGCCGCCGCGATCCGACGGAGCCGGCTTCGCCGAGATCCCTGCGGGAAACGATAACGCCGTTTTCGATTATGCACACGGAGGTGCAGATATGTTCCAGTTCCGAAAGCAGGTGCGAGGAAACCAAAACGGCGGTCCCGTCGGCGGCGAGCCGTTTAAGGATGGCGCGCAGCTCGATTATTCCGTCGGGATCGAGCCCGTTGGTGGGTTCGTCGAGAACGAGCAGCCCGGGATTATGCATTATCGCCTGAGCGACTCCGAGCCGCTGACGCATACCGAGCGAGTATTTGGAGACCTTGTCTTTTATACGGTTGGAGAGCCCGACGGCTTCGGCGGCTTTCAGAACGTCCTCGCGCTTCAACCCGTGGATCCGCGCGAACTGCATAAGGTTATCGTAGCCGGACATATATCCGTAGAGTTCCGGGCTTTCGATTATAGCGCCGACGCCGGCAAGCGCTTTAACGGGTTCTTTTTGAATATCGTTGCCGAAAATGCGGACGGTGCCCGCGTCGGGATGCAAAAGACCGAGTATTACTTTTATGGCAGTGGTCTTGCCCGCGCCGTTCGGCCCGATGAAACCGAGTATCTCGCCGCTCTGCACGGCGAAGCCCACGTCGCGCAGGACCGGGCGGTTTCCGAGCGCCTTATAGACGCCGTTGACTTCGAGTACCATTGATACACTCCTTGTAATTGATAATAGCGCAATTTTTCCTTTTCTGCATAATATATACGCGCAAACGCGCGGTTTTTCTTTTTTTCGAGCAAAATTTTTTTCTATTTTTATATTTTTCTTGTTTTTGCGCGGAAACAGTGATATAATGCAGATTGTTAAAAAGCAACGTGGGGTGAAATATGTTCGGTTACGTCCGTCCGCGAAAAGGCGAACTGCTTGTTAAAGACTATGAATATTACTCCGCCGTTTACTGCGGTCTCTGCCGCTACGGCGGGAAGCATATATCCCATCTTACGCGCTGGCTTTTGAACTACGATTTCGTACTGCTGGCTCTGCTGCGGATATCGCTTTCAGGCGAAAGCGCGAGCGTCTGCCGCGAATACTGCCCTTATCATTTCAAAAAGAAGCGCTGCGCGAAGGCGGAGGACGCTTTCGGGTTCGTCTGCTCGGCGTTCGGCCTGCTTACCTACGGCAAGCTTCTGGACGATATAAACGACGAAAAAGGGATTAAGCGGTTTTTCAAAAAGCTTGTCAGGCCGGTATTCAAACGGATAAGGAAAAAGTCGCTCGGATATCCGGGGCTGGAAGAGATAATCGGCGAAGGGCTTGCCGCCACAGCGAAAGCGGAACTGGAACTATGCGCTTCCCCGGACGAAGCGGCGGACGGGTTCGCGAATATGATGAGCGGTATAGCCGAATACGGTATGGAGGGCGAAAAGAAGCAGATCGCCGGTGAATGCGGTTACCATATAGGGCGCTTTATTTATATCGCCGACGCGTTCGACGACGCGGAGGAGGACGAAAAGGCCGAGAACTACAACCCTCTGCTTTTGAAATACGGCGGCGCGGAAGCGGTTTACGCCGCGCGGGAGCAAATTGCCGAAACGATGTACGACAGTCTTAACGTGTTCTCGCGCTGCTACGCGCTTGCCTGCGGACCGGAGCTTACCGCGGAAGACAGACTGATTTTCAACATTACCGAGCTCGGCGGGAGAGACGCCGTTTCAAGAATCACCGACAAAAAAAGGAAAAAGAACGATGAAGAATCCGTATGACGTACTCGGCGTGCCGGAGACAGCTTCGGACGAGGAGATCAAAAAAGCTTATCGCAAGCTGGCGAGGAAATACCACCCCGACAATTACGCGGACAATCCGCTGAGCGACCTTGCCGGCGAAAAAATGAAAGAAATAAACGAGGCGTACGACACGATACAGAAAATGCGCGCCTCCGGCTCCTCCGGAAGCTACGGCTCCTCGGGCGGGACCGCGTACGGGGCGTACGGCCCCTACGGCAGCCGCGCGGAACAGAGCTATGACGATTCGACGCCGTTCGGAAGGGTGCGCAACCTTATAAACGCCGGAAGGATAGACGAAGCGCAGGTGATCCTGGAGCGTATGGACGCCGCGCAGCGGAACGCGGAATGGCATTTCCTTATGGGATTGGTTTATTACCGCAAGGGCTGGCTGCAGAACGCACGCGACGAGCTGAACGCCGCCTGCGCCGCGGACCCTTATAACCGCGAATACCGCGCCTTCCAGCAGCAGATGAACAGCGGCGCGCCGGGAAGCCCCTACGCCGGGATGAACACCAACCAGTCGGGTCCCTCCTGCTGCGGCTGCTGCGGCGATCTGCTTTGTCTGGACTGCTGCTGCGAATGCACCGGGCACGACCTGATCCCCTGCTGCTGAAGCGATGAGCGGTTCGAGAAAGGTCGCGCTGTCGGGTGTATTCACCGCGCTTTGCGTAACGCTGCTGTTCGTCGGTTCGGCTGTATCCGTGCTCGATCTGAGCAGCGCCGCCATCGCGAGCTTCGTTATTCTTATAGCGCTTACGGAGACAGGGCCGGGATACGCGCTCGGGGTTTACGCCGCGGCTTCGGTGCTTGCGGCGGTATTGCTTCCGAACAAGGAGCCGGCGGTGTATTTCACGGCGTTTTCCGGCTTTTACCCTGTGCTTAAAGTGCCGCTGAACAGGATAAAGCCGAAGGCGCTTTCCTACATTGCGAGGTTCGCGGTGTTCGATATCTGCGCCGCCGCGGCGATACTGTTCCTTATATATATACTCAACGTCCCGACGGAAAAGAAATGGTATGCGATACTGCTTATACTCGCGGCGAACGTCGCTTTCGCGATATACGATCTCGCTTTGGAACGTGCGACGGTATTTTATATCAACAGAATAAGAAAACACATTTTCGGAAAAAGGCGGTGACACGCGCGGGAAGACGGATTCGTATTTCCACGGGTTGACAACCCGCCTTTTTTATGTTATAATACTATGATTATAGATATTACGTTGTTTCACGGAGGCGTTTTATGATAAAAAGCATGACCGGATTCGGAAGACACCGCGCCGCGGAAAACGGGTACGACGTTCTGTGCGAGGTAAAATCCGTAAACAGCCGTTATCTGGATACGACGGTAAAGACCGGCAGGTCCTACGTCGCGCTGGAGGAAAGGATAAAGCAGTTTGCCGCCAACCGCTTCTCCCGCGGGAAACTGGATATATACGTCGGAATAGACAAGACGGCGGGCGAGAACGCCGGGATAACCCCGGACGAAGCGTTCATCGATCGCTACGTGAAACAGCTTCGCGACGTAAAAAAGCGCTGGAAGCTCAGCGGGCGCGTATCGGTTTCGGATATTGCGGCGCGCGGCGAATCGTTCTGCTTCAAGCGCGAGGACGAGGATATGGAGCTGGTATGGGCTTCCGTGGTCCCGGTGCTTGAAAAAGCTTTCGATTCTTTCGCCGCCATGCGCGTAAGAGAAGGCGAAAAGCTGGCGGAGGACCTTCTGGGGCATCTTTCGGCGCTTGAAGCCATGCGTGAGAGCATCGCGCAGCGCGCGCCCGCCGCGGTCGCAGAAAACAACGAAAAAATGAAAGCGCGCATTAAAGAGCTTCTGGATGGCGCGGATTACGACGAAAGCCGTCTGCTTACCGAATGCGCCGTGTTTGCCGACAAAGCCGACATAAGCGAGGAGCTCGCGCGGCTCGGTTCGCATTTTTCGCAGTTCAGAAGCATTATCGGCGAGAACGCGCCCGTGGGCAGAAAGCTGGATTTTCTGGTGCAGGAGATGAACCGCGAGGTCAACACCATCGGTTCCAAAGCCAACGACGGCGAGATAGCAAAGCTCGTTATAGAGGCGAAAAGCACCGTGGAAAAGATACGCGAACAGATACAGAACGTTGAATAGGAGTTTTTGAAATGGGATTGATAGACGTCGGATACGGCAATTTCGTTAACGCTTCGCGGATAGTTACCGTGGCAAGCCCGGAATCGCTCCCGGTACGCAGACTGATACAGGACGCGAAGAACGCGGGCCGCGTGATAGACGTTTCCTGCGGGAAAAAGACGAGATCGGTGATAGTTACCGACAGCGACCACGTTATCTGCTCGGCGCTGGAGCCGCAGGAGCTCGCCGCGCTGCTCTGACGCGGCAAAGAAAATTCGATAAAAAATCATTGTATAAAGAGGTAATTCAATTATGATGCTCTACCCTACCGTTCAGCAGCTTACGAACGAAAAAGTAAACCGTTACAAGCTGGTGATCGCCACCGCCAAAGGCGCGCGCCACATTATCGACAAAGCCAACGAGGAGCGTGAAAGAGAAGAAAAGCACCGCCTTGAAGTCGACCGTTACGGCAAAGAGCCCCGCAGCGAGGACGATCCCCTGCTTAACGAAAAGCCGGTCTCCATTGCCGTCAAAAAGATCTACGACGGCGAATACAAGATACTCGATTAACGCATGGACAAGGCGTTTGCCCGCGTCCGGATAATCGACGTTCCGCTCGGTATCGACCGGGAATACAGCTATTTCATCCCGCCGGAGCTGCGAAGCTCGGTAAAGACGGGCGCTGTCGCCGTGGTCCCGTTCGGTAACGCCAACAAGCGCGTGAGCGCGGTGGTAGTCGGCGTTTCGGACGAATGCGAATATCCCGGAGTAAAGCCGGTAGACAGCGTGATGCGCTATCCTTTCGACGTGCCGGAGGAGCTTGTTCAGACCTGCGCCTTTATGAAGGAGCGGTTTTTCTGCACGTTCGGGAGCGCGTTCCGCACGGTCATCCCTCCGGGGGTGAATCTCGGCACCGAAACGGTATATACCGCGGCGGGCGACGGGGCGGCGGAGCTTAACCCGGCGGCGGAGATCCTGCTTCGCGCGGTGCGGTTGAACGGCGAAGCGCGTGAAAAGGACCTTTTTGACGAATACGGCGACGAATGCGGCAAACTGCTTGCCTCGCTCTGCAAAGCCGGGTATTTGAAAATGACCACCCGCGTGCCGGAAAAGCTGAACGAAAAGAACCTGTTCACCGTTTCACTTACCGTACCTGAAGAGGAAGCCGCGGAGCTTGCCGCCGGCGGCGAAGGGCTTACCGAAAAACAGCGCGGGCTTATCTCCCTGCTAATAAACTACCCCGCCGCGACTCTTCGCGAAATAGAGGAGATCGGCGGTTATTCCGCCGCGATAGTAAACGCCGTTATAAAAAAAGGATACGCCGAAAAGCGCGAGACTTCGTTCTACCGCGAGGCGTACGATTTCGAAAACGTCCCGCCGGAGGGCGAAATAAAGCTTTCCGAAGAACAGAAGAACGCCGTCGGCGGGCTGAACGCGCTCGCGGATTCCGGCGAACCGAAGGCGGCGCTGCTTTTCGGAGTGACCGGAAGCGGAAAAACAAGAGTTATTACCGAATGCGCGAAGCACGTTATAGCAAGCGGAAGAAAAGTTATCATACTGCTTCCGGAGATAGGGCTTACCTCGCAGGCGGTGAGGTCCTACGCCGCCGCGTTCGGAAAACGGCTCGCGGTGATCCATTCGATGCTTTCCGTGGGCGAGCGGAGCGACACCTACCGCCGCATACGCGAAGGGGAGCTGGACGTTGTTATCGGCACGCGCAGCGCGGTATTCGCGCCGTTCGACAACGTCGGACTGATCGCGATAGACGAGGAGCAGGCGGCGACTTATAAAAGCGAGACTACGCCGAAATACTCCGCGCAGGACGTCGCGCGGTTCAGATGCAGCAGGTCGAACGCGCTTATGCTGCTGGCTTCCGCCACTCCTTCGATAGAAAGTTTTTACAAAGCAAAAAACGGGATATATTCCCTTTTCACGCTTAAAGGAAGATTCGGCGACGCCGCGCTTCCCGAAGTGATAATAGAAGATATGCGCGGCGATCCGGCGCTTACGGGCGATCTGCTTATCGGCGAACGCCTTGCGCGCGAGCTGCGCGCCGCGAAGGACGAAGGAAAGCAATCGCTGCTTTTCGTGAACCGCCGCGGATACAATTCACATATTTCCTGCCGCGAATGCGGCTACGTTTTCGCCTGCCCGAACTGCACCGTCTCGCTTACCTACCACGCCTACGACGGGCGCGAAAAGGGGCGAAAGCGGCTCAACTGCCACTACTGCGGCTATACCTCCGCGCTGCCGGAGCAATGCCCGGTATGCGGAAGCAGGCACATCGGCTATTCCGGGTTCGGGACGCAGAAGCTTCAGGACGAGCTGGAAAACGGTTTCCCGGAGCTTAAGATACTGCGGATGGATTCCGATACCACGGGCGGCAAGTTTTCGCACGACAGAATAATCGAATCGTTCGCTTCCGGCGAAAGCGACGTGCTCATAGGCACCCAGATGATATCTAAGGGGCTCGATTTCCCTAACGTAAAGCTCGCGGGGGCGGTCTCGATCGACAGCGCGCTTTATATGGACGATTTCCGCGCCGGAGAGCGCACGTTTTCGCTGGTGACTCAGCTTGTGGGCCGCGCGGGCAGGAAGGACGGCGATGGGCTTGCGATACTGCAGACCTATAACCCGGACAACGAGATACTGCGCGCCGCCGCGAAGCAGGATTACGAATCGTTTTACGAAAGCGAAATAAAGCTGCGCCGTTCGGTGCTGTTCCCGCCGTTCTGTTCGATAGCGGTATTCGGGGTTTCTTCGGCTTCGGAGCAGGAATGCGAATCCTTCTCCGCGAGGTTCGACGCAATACTGCTTTCGGTATACGACAAGGATTACAAGGACGTTAAGATAATAAAATTCGGTCCGTTCAGAAGCGGGATATACAAAGTGATGGGGCGTTACCGCCAGCGCGTGATTATCAAATACAAGGATTGCCGACGCGCGCGCGAATTCTTTTTGAAAACGCTTACGGACGGTATGGCGGCGGCTCCGAAGACGGTGCGTCTGGAGCTGGACGTGAATCCCGTGATGATATGATGGAGGAAAATATGGCTGTTTTGAACATACTGAAAGAACAGAATCCGCAGGACAACGAAACGCTGCGCAAAAAGAGCCGGCCGGTGGACGGGATAACACCGCGCATACACACCCTGCTCGACGATATGCACGAAACGCTCGTTAAGGCGGAGGGGATCGGGCTTGCCGCGCCGCAGGTCGGAGTCCTGCGCAGAATAGTTATTGTAGAGATAGGCGAAGATAAATTCGAAATGATAAATCCCGAAATAATCGAGTCTTCCGGCGAGCAGGAGGAGATCGAGGGGTGCCTTTCCGTGCCCGATCTCGCGGGGCTTGTGAAGCGTCCCGCCTACGTAAAAGTGCGCGCGCTGGACAGAAACGGCAAGGAATACACCGCCGAAGGCACCGGGCTTCTGGCAAGGTGCTTCTGCCACGAGCTGGATCATCTCGACGGGGTGCTTTACATCGACAAGGCGGAAGAGACCTACACGCCCGACGAGCTGGAGGAAGAATGAGAATAGTTTTTATGGGTACGCCGGAATTCGCCGTATCCTCGCTTGAAGCGCTGTATGGCTCCGGTCAGGACGTCGCGCTGGTCGTTACTCAGCCGGACAGACCGAAAGGCAGGGGCTACGTGCTCACCCCTTCTCCGGTAAAGGTCTGCGCGCTCGCCCACGGGACGGAAGTTATAACCCCGGACAGGATGCGCGACGAAAGCGTTATAGAAAAGTTAAAAAGCGCGAACGCGGATATGTTCATCGTTACCGCGTTCGGCAAAATACTTCCGCAGGCGGTGCTTGACATACCGCCTATGGGCTGTGTGAACGTACACGCTTCCCTGCTGCCGAAGCTGCGCGGGGCGGCGCCGATAAACCGCGCGATAATGAACGGCGACGCCGTAGGCGGCGTTACGCTTATGTATATGGACGCCGGGATGGACACCGGAGATATCATTTCCGAACACGCGATACCGATACCCGGCGAATGGGACGCGGGCGATTATCACGACGCTCTTATGGCTGTCGGCAAAGACGCGCTGAAAGGGTTTATGGAGCTTTGCGCTTCGGGGAAAAGGATCCCCCGCAGGAAGCAGGATCCCGAGAAAGCGACCTACGCGCCGAAGATCACCGGCGAAGACACGCTTTTGGACTTCAACGCCGACAGCGTTTCGGTCTGCAACCGGATACGCGGCCTGGCCCCCGCGCCGTGCGCCTATTTCACTCTTGGAGGCAAGCGCATAAAGGTTCGCAAGGCGGAGGTATCCGACGGAAGCGGAGCCCCGGGCGAGATTATTTCCTGCGACCGCGGAGGGATAGAGATCGCCTGCGGCGAAGGAAGCGTTATTATAAAAGCGCTGTGTCCGGAGGGCAGGAGCCCTACCGACGCGGAGAGCTATTTAAGAGGGCACCGGTTGGAACCCGGTACGAAAGTAAATGTCTGACAGAGCGCGGCTCGCCGCTTACAAGGCGTTCAGACGCACCTGCGAGAGCGCATATTCGAACCTTCTGGGCAAGGAAGAGGATTTGAGCGAGCTCGACAGGGCGTTTGCAGAAAGCATCGCGCTGGGGACGCTGGAGCGTAAGCTCACTTTGGAATATATCGCGGCGCCGTATATTAAAAAAGATACGGACGAGGCGACGCTTTATCTTTTGCTTACCGGACTTTATCAGGTCTTTTATATGGACCGCGTGCCTGACAGCGCCGCCTGCGACGAGACGGTTCGGATCGCCGCCGGGCTTTTCGGAAGAGGAAAAGCGGGGTTCGTGAACGCGGTAATGAGAAGCGCCGTCCGCGCGAAAGCTCAGCGTTTGCGCGCCGTCGGGGAAGCGGGCGGACATATCGCCGCGTCGATGAACAGATCGCTTTACGAAATGCTTAAACTGCAGTACCCCGAAAAGATTGACGCGATCTGCGGTTCGCTGTTCGGAAAAGCGGACGTTTATCTGCGCGTGAACACGCTTGTTTCCCTCCCGGAGGAGGTCGCTATACTTACCGGAGGCGAAGTCGCCGGCGAAAAGACCGTGCTCTGCCGCGAGGCGCGCGGCGCTGTTAAGAATATAGATTCCGGCAAGTATTTCATACAGGGCGCGGGATCGCAGCGCGCGGTCGAATGGCTCGGCGCGGAAAGCGGCGAAACGATAATCGACGTATGCGCGGCTCCCGGCGGAAAATGCATCGGCGCGGCTATGGATATGCGGAACGAAGGCAAAATATACGCCTTCGACCTGCACGAAAAAAAGCTTCCGCTTATAAAAAACGCCGCCGCGAAGCTGGGGATAAATATAATAGAGACCGCCGTGAACGACGCGAGGAACGCAAAAAGCGGGTTTTTGGGCAAAGCCGACGGAGTTATCTGCGACGTACCCTGCAGCGGCACCGGCGAGATGCGCTCCAAGCCGGAGATAAAATACAAGGACCCGCGCGCGTTCGAGGGGCTTTACAAAACTCAGCGCGAGATAATAAACGCCGCAGCGAAATATCTTAAACAGGGCGGCAGGATGATATATTCCACCTGCTCGATAAACAGATATGAAAACGAGGAAACTGTCGCGCGGTTTATCGCCGAAAACCCGGGGTTTTCGCTTGTGCGCGAGCAGCTCTCGCTCCCCTGCGGCGCGGAGGGCGAAGGGTTTTACACCGCCGAGATAAAAAGGGAGAAAGCTTTATGAAGACCGACGTTCTTTCGATGACTCCCGCCGAACTGCGGGAGTTCGCGCATACGCTCGGTCAGCCGGAATACCGCGGCACGCAGATATTCGAATGGCTGTACCGCGGCGCGGCGAGCTTTGCGGAAATGACTTCCCTCCCCGCCGCGTTCCGCGAAAAGCTCGAGGAAAACGCGTTCATCCCCACGGCGGCGGTCAAACGCAAGCTCGTTTCCGCCATAGACGGGACTGTGAAATATCTTTTCGAGCTGTACGACGGCGAAACCGTGGAAAGCGTTTTTATGCGCTATAAGCACGGGAACACGGTTTGCATCTCCACGCAGGTCGGCTGCCGTATGGGATGCGCCTTCTGCGCCAGCACCAAAGCCGGGCTGGTGCGCTCGCTCGCCCCTTCCGAAATGCTTTTGCAGATAATGAGCGCGGAGCGCGACCTGGGCGAAAAGGTTTCGAACGTGGTAATGATGGGTATGGGCGAGTCGCTTGACAACTACGATAATTCCGTTAAGTTCCTGCGGCTGG
>JAEEGL011078300.1_pt1 | contig 29362 bp, 30 predicted proteins | sample 9134231 | NCBI WGS metagenome assembly JAEEGL01 (sample SAMN16246548, study PRJNA631951) | gut metagenome | biome: gut microbiome; feature: rumen; material: fiber-attached | host: Bos | place: Iran: Karaj | collected 2018-10 | reverse complement strand
TGGCGCATATCATGCTTGCGTGAGGCAGAAACAGGCGTTAGCAAGTGTTTTCTGCCGGCTTTTCTGTGGGTGAATTTACCCGTAGCGGTTTTGCGGAAACGCTTTTTGCCGCCACTATGGTTTTTTAATTTAGGCATTGTTTTTTTACCTCTGTTTAATTAGTCCTTATTTATCCTACCTGCGGCAGGAGCCGGTCCGCCCCGAACGCAGTCACTACAAAAAGGACCTAAAAATCTGTTTGCGTTTTGTACGCTTACATCTTAGGAACAAACGTCATAGACATGCGGTTGCCCAAGGATTGGAGCCCGCCGTCAACCGTGGCTAACGGTTCTAAACGTTTGGCGGCATTGTTCAAAATTTCAATGCCGATATCTTTGTGTTGGTTTTCACGTCCGTGAAAAACTACCACAAAACGCACTTGGTTTTTCTTGCGCAAGAATTCTTCTATTTGGCGCATTTTTACTTCCAAATCATGCGCGGCAATATGCGATTTAATACGCAATTCTTTCAACGTAACTTTGGTTTGTTTTTTCTTGGCTTCCGCCGCTTTTTTGTTCTGTTCAAAGACGTATTTGTTATAGTCTAGAATTTTACAGACAGGCGGAACAGCGTTGGGAGAAATTTCAACCAAGTCTAATTCTTGCTCACGGGCTAAATCTATAGCCTGGGGTACAGTCATCACCCCAATCATGCTACCATCGGAGTTAATCACGCGCACTTCCGGCACGCGAATGTTCTGATTCCGGCGGTAAATATCCTTTTTTGGTGTTCTTCTGTTATCAAATCTTGCCATTTAATTATTCTTTGCAAAAAATTGTCCCTTTTGGGGACTACTAAATTATATCAATTTCCCAATACAAGTGTCAATTTACAGGGTTTTAGAGGTGTATTGTACAACTCCGTTGTTTTCCAGCTGCCAAGCAGACGGCTCCGGCTGGATAAGTTTCCAACCACTGACATCCGTAGCGGACCATTGCCCCTTTCCTCCCACGTATTGCTGAGACAAAGAGACTGGTGTCGTACGCCCCGGTAAAAACAATTCCGCCTGATTTTCACCCATAATAACATAAGCCGCCATCACGGCAGCATCTTGTTTTTGGGCAGGAAGAAGTGTAATTCCCTCTTCCCATAAGCGGATACATTTATTTTTCAAAGTGCTAAATGTATATCCCGCAGAACCGATACATCCGTGTGCATCACGGTCGGCCCCTACAGCCGGGGCATTGTCCGAAGAACAACCGATTGTCCATAACAACAAACTTAAAAAAATAATTTTCTTCATAAAAATATTATACCAATAATTGCTATAGAGCAGATGATAAATGTCGTTTTATTTTCACCCCCTACACGTACGGAAGAAAATTTGCTAGAATAGAAACAACTTCTTTTACAATTTTTATTTTGAGAGGAATGTATGAGCAATAGAAGAATGGCTCGCGAATGTGCGCTTCAATCACTATACTATGCGGACAGCACTTCTCTGGAACAGGGCGCTTTGCCACGCTATACGGCCGATTTTAAAAAAGAACTGGGGGAATGTTACCCCTTTTGTGAAGATTTGGTAAACGGAACCACCCGGCACCTGGCCCAAATTGATACGCTCGTTTCCTCTTATGCCAAAAACTGGACCATTGCCCGTATGTCGGCAGTGGATCGCTCCATTTTGCGTATGGCTGCTTACGAAATTGTATTCAGCAAAGAAAAAACGCCCATCCCTGCTATTATTGATGAAGCCATTGAACTTGCCAAAAAATATTCTACGGAAAATTCCAGCAAGTTTATTAACGGTCTGTTAGACCAGTTAAAGAAAGAACGCAAAAAATAATATGCATCCAAAAGACGAAATTGAGCAACTTAAAAAGTTAATCAATTATCACAACAATTTGTACTACAATTTGGACAATCCTGTTTTGTCCGATACCCAATACGACGAACTTTACAAAAAACTCAAAGATTTGGAAGCTGCCTATCCTCAATTTCGCACAAAGGACTCTCCCACCCAGCGTGTAGGCGGCAAAGCAAGCAACACGCTTACGGCAGTTACCCACCGAGTTCCTATGTTGTCGTTAGACAATTCCTATTCTGCCGACGATATTCGTGCTTGGCATGAACGCACAGCCAAAACATTGCAAACGCATTCCTTTGAAATGGTGTTGGAAAGTAAAATTGACGGGGTTTCCTGTTCTTTAACCTACCAAAACGGCTATCTGGTCCAGGCAGCCAGCCGTGGGGACGGACGGGTAGGAGAAGATATCACTGCCAACATTCGTACTCTTAAAAATATTCCACATCAATTACCGAACGCTCCGCAAGGTTTTTTGGAAATCCGTGGGGAAGTTTATTTAGAAAAAAAAGATTTGGAAAAAATCAATGAACAGCAACGCGCCAAAAACGAAACGGTCTTTGCCAATACGCGTAATGCTACAGCCGGGTTTTTACGTCACAAAAATACGGAATCAATGGCCACACGCCCGCTTAAATTTTTTGCTCACTCCTTTGGAATAGGCGATATCCAAACGGATACTTTCAGCGGATTTATTAACTTGTGCAAACAGTGGGGTTTTTCCGTTACTCCCATACGAACCCAAACAACCAGCATAGAAGACATTATTCGTTTTTACAATCAATTTTCTCAGTCCCGGCATCAACTCCCTTTTGATGTAGATGGACTGGTAGTAAAAGTAAATAACTTTCAGCAACAACAACTTTTAGGCTCTACAGCCAAAAGCCCCCGTTGGGCCATTGCTTTTAAATACCCGGCCCCGCAAGCGACCACCACGCTTAAAAATGTTACTTTTTCCGTAGGTCGTACCGGTATCATTACTCCCGTAGCGGAATTGGAACCGGTAGCCGTAGGGGGTGTTATTATTTCCAACGCTACCTTACATAACTTTGATGAAATCAAACGCTTACACGTGCGCGTGGGAGATAGTGTTATCGTAGAACGTGCAGGAGAAGTAATTCCTAAAATTGTGAAAGTAGTCGAACAAAAAGGAACACAGGAAATTGTCCCCCCACTTACCTGCCCTTCTTGCGGCGGGAAAATTTACAAAGAAGACGAAGAAGTAGGAATGTATTGTGTAAACCCCTCTTGCCCGGCTCAACTGCGCGCCAGGCTTTTGCACTTTGCCTCCCGCGACGCAATGGATATTGACGGCTTGGGCGACGCCGTAATGGACCAACTGTTAGAACGCAATTTTATTAAAGATATTGCCGACATTTATAAATTAACGTTTTTTCACGTTCTCAATCTGGAAAATTTTAAAGATAAGAAAGCACAAAATTTATTAGATGCTATCGAAGCCAGCAAACAAAAACCGCTATCTAAACTTTTGTTCGCTCTGGGAATTGGTTTTGTGGGAGAAAAAACGGCCGAGATTTTAGCTGATCATTTTACTACTTTAGATAATTTGAAAAACGCTTCGCTGGAAGAATTGCAAAACATCCGGGAAATCGGTGAAACCGTCTCTCAAAGCATTTACCACTTTTTCCGTGATGAAAAAGTATTGGCCCAACTGGAAGAATTGCGCCAAGCCGGTCTCAATTTCACCCAACCCGAAAAGCAATTATCCGGTAATATATTGGAAGGGAAAACTTTTGTTTTCACCGGAGAGCTACATGCTTTTACCCGCACCGAAGCCGAACAACTGGCCAAACAATATGGCGGACACGCTAGCGCAAGCGTATCTAAAAAAACATCTTTTGTAGTGGCTGGGGAAAATGCCGGCAGCAAACTAAATAAAGCACGTGAGCTAAATATTCCCGTTTTGACAGAGGAAGAATTTTTGAAAATGATTGGGAAAAATTAAAATCTTACATTGTTTATTATCAAGTCTTTTTCTTTATTTTCCCGCAGTATAATAAAAAAGGGCACTTTGAAAGTGCCCCTTAATTTGTAAAGTTTACAGCTATTTTTTCTTTACCGCTAAATATCCCATCAAACGGTAAACAAGTTTGGCCGTATTAAACTCCGTAATTGTATCGGCTTTGCGTTGGCAGGCTTCTACCACATCCACCGCTACAATTTTTTTATGTTTAATCACTTCACGGAACAAATCCAGCGCTTCATACCACATAAATCCACCGGGCTGTGGTGTACCGGTGGCCGGAATAACCGACGGATCAAACCCGTCTACATCAATCGTAATATAAACGGTATCGGTCAGTTTTTTCAATACTTGTGGAATCAGTTTTTTAATGTCACGGTGTTCGTGCATTAAGAAGGTGGTTACTTTCCCAGCGTTGCAATATTGCTTTTCTTCACTGGCTACGCTACGGATCCCCACTTGCACTACTTTGACTTGGCGACTGGCCGGATAAAGCGCACACGCGTGTGATTTGGGAGTTCCTTCAAATGTTTCTCTTAAATCGGCGTGGGCATCAAAATGCAAAATGCTCAAATTCTTATATTTTTCAATATAAGGTTGCGCCAATGCTTGTGTAACCGTATGTTCCCCTCCCAAATAAAAGGGGATGGCCTTGTATTGCATTAATTTGCGGACAGTTTTATCAATGTTTTTAAAAACGGTGTTCGTAGAGCCTTTACAATTGATGGCAGGTTGTGTGTTAATACCTAACTCCCAAGTTTCCGTTTTGGTTTCTTCATCCCACAATTCAATTTGAGTAGAGGCTTCGATAATAGCTGCCGGGCCTTTGGCGGTACCGTGCCCGTAACAAACCGTTTTTTCAAACGGCACCGGCACGACCACGAAATGACAAGAGGCTAGAGCGCTTTTTTTGCTCTCTAGCCCCATAAATTTATCAATTTGTACGTTATCGCTCACAACAAATTCCGTAATTAACTTACAAATACAGCCGCGGCTACTACCGTGGTCCAAAGGCCTTCCACGCAAATAGCAGACTGTGTAATGTTGGTGGTACGTACAATTTTGCCACTCATTTTCCAAATTTCTTCTTTTTGGTCCCAAGTGGTGTTGTTGTCGAACTCAATACCTAACGTGGTAGAGAGCATCAAGGCAGCCAAGTCTTCCGCATAATCGCCGGCATGCTTGTCCGTCTCTCCGAAACTGTGGTGTTCGGAAATATAACCGTGGGTAGTTTTCCCTTCTTTGGGAATGGCCAAACCGACGGAAGCGGATATCAAACGGCGATATTCGTTGCTGGTGTTTCTGCTGATGACACAATGCAGAATTTGGCCCGGATGCAATTTCTTAAGCCCTTTTTCTACAGGCACGGTTTTACAGCCGGGAGGGAAAATACTGGAAACAGGCACCAAGTTAAAGCTGGCAATTTTGGCATCGCGCAAGGCTTCTTCAAAACTGGCCAATTTTTCTTTGTGTCTGCCAATTCCTTTGGTAAGGAATATTTCTTTGGGTACAAACGGTTCGTACATTTTTATTTTTCCACTCTTTCCTTTGATGTGAATTAATATAATATACATTATAACAAATAACAACTGGAGTTGTTATTATTTGCGAATTTTTTGTACGCGCTCTAGCGCGCGGGTACAATAAAAGTGTAAACTATTAATATGAGAAAAACAATACTTATTTTTATTTTCGTCTTTATCACATTCCCCAAAGGAGTTTTTGCTATGAGCAATATGTTTAAGAATGGTGTTTTGCATTTTGATTATCATGCCGAAGAACTTGCCCCGGCCGAAGCCGCTGCACGGCAACAATTAGAAAAAGATTTAGCGGATCTGATTGCAATTCCCGCCGAAAAGCGCACTTTTGAAAATACTATTATGGGCTACCAACGGGCTTTTGATAAATATTCGGATGCCCTGGGAATGAGCGGTTTTTTATCTTACGTGTCCACAGATAAAAATTTTCGCGATACGGCCAAAAACCTGCAAATGCAAATCTCCCAATATATGGTAGATGTTGCCACTCGCCGCGACGTATATCAAGCCATTCGTCAATATACCGACACCAACCCTCAATTAGACCCGGTACAAGCAAAACTTGTGAAAGAAATGCTTATCGGTTTTAAAAATAGTGGTATGGAACTCAATGACAAAGATTTGGAAACGTTCAAAGAACTGAATAAAAAAGAAGCAGAAGATGTTATTAACTTCGATAAAAATATTCAAGAATATAAAGATCCATTGATCGTAACCAAAGAACAATTGCAAGGGTTGGGTGAAGATTACATCAGCAAATTGGAAAAAACAAAAGACGGCAAATATGTCGTAACATTAGATTACCCGGATTACGTACCCTTTATGCTCAACGCTGATGATGAAAATGCTCGTCGGGAATTGGAGTATAAATACGGTCGCCGCGGCGGTCAAGACAATGTTGCCCTTTTGGAAGATGCCCTTACCTTACGCCGACAAGTTGCACATTTGTTGGGTTACCCCACGCATGCCCATCTAAAGTTAAAAAACAGAATGGCCAAAGATCCCAAAAATGTGACCGTATTTTTAAAAGATTTGGAAAAAAAGTTACAACCGCTTGCTAAAAAAGAAGACAAAGAATTGCTCTCTTACAAAAATCAAAAAACCGGCAAGAAATCCCGTACCATTTATCCGTGGGAATCCGGTTATTGGAGCAATAAATACCGTAAAGAATTTTTAGATTTGGACAGTGAAAAAATCAAAGAATATTTTCCTTCTCAGGTTGTCATTGACGGAATGCTTTCTTTGTTTGGCAACTTATTCGGTATTGTATTTGAGCCGGTAAATATACCCACCTGGCACCCGGATGTAAAGGCTTTTCAAATCAAAAACAAACAAGACGGGAAACTGGTTGCCTACTTTTATATGGACCTTTACCCGCGTGAAGGCAAATACAAACATGCAGCTTGTTTCGATTTGGTAAACGGAGAAGAAAAACAAGACGGCACCTATCAAACCCCGTTTGTAGCTATCGTAGCCAACATGAATAAACCGTCAAAAAAAACCCCTTCTTTGTTAAAACACAGCGAAGTAGAAACTCTTTTCCATGAATTTGGGCACGTGTTACACAATGCGCTAACCAAATCAAAATACAGTGCTTTCGCAGGGGCAAATACCAGTTGGGACTTTGTGGAAGCCCCCAGCCAGCTGCTAGAACGTTGGGTTTGGAATCCTACCGTACTTAAACAAATCAGTAAACATTATAAGACAGGCGAACCCTTGCCCGACGATTTAATCGAAAGAATGATTAAAGCCAAAAACTTTGGTGCCGGCGGAGCTTATTTACGGCAGAACTTTTTTGCCCAATATGATATGACGCTCCACACGGCCAACAAAACGCCCGATACTACCAAAGTGTATTTTGATTTAACAAAAAAAATACGCCATCTCCCCCTTACCAAAAACACAATTCCTCAAGCGGCTTTTGGCCATATTATGGGTGGATATGATGCCGGTTATTATGGGTATCTGTGGTCGGAAGTTATCGCGGAAGATTTCTTCAGTGAGTTTGAAAAACAAGGTCTTTTCAACCCGGAAATAGGCCTTAAATACCGCCGGGAAATTTTGGAAAAAGGCGGAACTTTGGAAGAAGAAAAAATGGTAGAAAATTTCTTAGGACGCAAAGTGGACAACAAGCCGTTCTTAAAATCCATTGGGCTGGAGGTTAAATAATGGACGTAATCATTGGGATTGATGTTGGAGGTTCCACCACTAAAATTGTGGGATATACCGAAAAAGAACACCTGATTTCCATGCTCAAAGTGGAAGCGGCTGATCCGGTTACCTCCGCCTATGGGGCATTGGGAAAGTTTATCAACGAAAATAAATTGGCTTTATCCAGTGTTAAACAAATTATCTTAACCGGGGTAGGGTCTTCTCGGTTCAAAAACAAAATTTACGGAATCCCCACTTCCAAAGTAGATGAATTCCAAGCCATCGGGCTGGGCGGGTTGGCTTTGTCCGGGAAAAAAGAAGGCTTGATTGTCAGCATGGGAACCGGTACTGCCTTTGTACGCGCCGGCAAAACAGGAATCCAGCATATTGGTGGGTCCGGTGTAGGCGGCGGAACCGTGGTGGGTCTTTGCCACCGGTTATGTGATATTAAATCGTTCCAAAGTATTGTGGAATTGGCTGCCCAAGGGGATTTATCAAAAGTAGATTTAAATATCGGAGATATTACTGCCGGAAAAATCCCTTCATTGGCTCCCGATATTACTGCTTCTAACTTTGGGAAAATGCAAGATGGCCTTTCCGAAGAAGATTTAGCTGCAGGTGTGCTTAATATGGTCTTCCAAACCATTGGAATGATGGCTGTATTTGCGTGTCGAAACGACAAAGTAAAAGATGTTATTTTAACCGGAACACTTACTCTTGTTCCTTCAGCAAAACATCTTTTTGATATGCTCAAACAAATGCATGGCGTCAATTTTATTATTCCTAAAAATGCTATTTATGCCACCGCTATGGGGGCAGCATTGTCTTACTTACAAAAAAGAAAAAAATGACACCAAAACAAAATTCTTATAAAAAATCCAGTTTCGGTCCGGCTTTTTTCTTTTTATCTGCCAAATGCCGTCGGGCCCTGGCTGATTATTATGAATTTTGTCGTTTGATGGATGATATTGTAGACGAACCTTGCAAAAACCCTGCCGAAGAATTAAATAATTGGACCGCTGAAATAGAGCGTGTTTATCAACAAACTCCCCAAACCGAACTGGGGAAACGATTGCAACAAAACGTACTTTGTTTTTCTGTCCCAAAAGATCGTTTTTTACTTTTAATTGCGGGAATGCGAGATGATTTGGAGGGAAAAAAATACTCCTCCTATGAGCAATTAAATATTTATCTACACCGCGTAGCCGTCGTGGTAGGGCAAGCTACATTGGATATTTTGGGCGTGCAAGGAGAACAAGCCGATCAATTAGCCTGGGCATTGGGCAGCGCCGTACAACTAACCAACATTGTGCGCGACGTAAAAGAAGATGCCCGATTGGGACGTGTCTATTTGCCGTGTACCCTTTCTCCGAAAGAAATTTTAAACGATACAAAGAAAAAGGAACTTTGTGCCTTACTACATCAAGCCGCACAAAAAGCATACGAAAACTATACCCAGGCTTTCATCCTTATGACGAAAATGCCCCGTCTTAAAATGCTTCCCTGCCGGATTATGGGGTATGTATATTTGAAAAATCTTGCTAAAATAGAAAAAGAAGGCTTTTGTTCTCAACGGCCGATTAAATTAACCAAATTTGAAAAATTAATGATGGTGTTTTATGCAATTTCCAAAACCTTTGTTTAATTTGTGTTTCGCAGTTGGGTTAAGTTGTGTCGTTGTGCCCGCTTTACAGGCTCAAGGCACAGCCCTTTCTTCTTGTCTGGAAAAAGGAAAAGAATTGTTTTCCCAACAACAATACGACAAATCTTCCGAACAATTTGCTAAATGCGTAGCACTTAATCCAAAAGATGTGGATGCGCAATTATCGTTAGCAGGGTCTTTACTCACACAAGATAAGTTGGACGAAGCCAAAGAACATTTTAACGTTGCTCTAAAAAACATGGAGCGTACTTCACCCTACTGGTCTTATACTTACTCCATGCTGGGAGATATTGCTTTGAAACAACAGCAAAACGACCAGGCTCTTGAAATGTATCAACAATCTTTGCAACACAATGCGGCAAATGTTAATTCACTAATTGGAAAAGGCGTAATTATAGAATACCAAGGCAACAAGAAAGAAGCCGCCAAAGCTTATACCTCTGCCCTGGCTGTAGAACCTCTTAATTTAGTGGCCCGCAAACGCCTGATCAATCTGGAACCAGATTATTTTTCTGATGAGGCAATTTTGAATGCACTAAAACAACGCTATGCCATTGCCCCGGAAACGACTAAGTTAACGGATAAAGACCGTGAGTTGTTCCGCCAGATTCATTCAGCCGAACAAAGACGCGGTGTGGAATATCTAAAACATAAATATCCGAAATTTCCTCCGGAATATACTATCACGTTAAATAAAGATACGGATTTCGCGCGGGAAATTTTATCCTATTCAGGCTATCAAGCTTTACAAAGCGGATTGGGGCAAGACGCCGTTAATGCTTTTCAAAAGATGAACGTACCGCTTAAAGATGTTTTTTCATTACGTGACAAAACAGGGCAACCCGTTTTTGACGAAAACAGTTTCTTAACCGAAGCAGGCATTCCCGTTTATAGTGAAGCATTAAAAGGCAAAAAAGCTTTCTTGCTTCCTAACGAAGATGTCCCCCCCACGGAAAAAGAAATAATGAAAACACAAAGTATAGCGCAACGGTTAAAAGACGAGGGATATATTGAAATTTCCCGTTCGGAATTTGCCATGTTACAACAGACTACTAAGTGCCCGGCCGAAACATTAAAAACCGATTTAGGAGTGCGTGTAGTACCCCTTACGAAACACCGTCTGCGTTACTTTGTACAATCTAAAACGCTCCCGGCAACAGACGCCCTCAAAACAGTTCCGTATTATTACATACAGCTGGAACGTTCGAAAAAGAATCCGTCTATCCAGGTTCCCAAAAACAGTGTGGTGGAATATCACAAATACTTTGGCCATGCCGCTATTTGTTTAGATGACGGAAAACCTCTTTTACAGGAAAATTACTAATAAATGTTTTGAAAAAGCCCCGCGCTTATCACGCGGGGTTTTATTTTATAACGGAGGCAAGGGCCCTACCCCTTGCGGAGGGACTTTGTAAGGTTTCTTAAGCAGTGGTTTGGCGACTTCGTCAAACCCCCATTTATCTTTGAAAGAAAGAACATATTTGTATTGCTCTTGCGCTTTTTCACGTTGACCCAACACATCATATACTTGGCCCAATCGCAACACATTCCAGACACCCCAACGGCTTGGCTCCTGATTTTTTATTTTTTCTTTTCCTTCTTCAAAAATTTTAGCGGCTTGTTCAAAGTTTCCACGAGCCATTTCGGCCGTTCCCAAAGCGGTATAAGCCCGAGGAATATAGATATCTTTGAAAAAAGAATTGGAGCCGATTAACCCCAAAAATTCCCGTGCTTTGGCTGTAACGCTATCCAAATTTCCTGTCTCATACAAACAAATAATTTCCACATAACGCATGAGAGGATTGTTAGGAAATTTTTTGTGTAATTCCCGTATATACTCCAACGATTTTTCCGGCGCATAAAATTTGCTGCCGCGAGTATTCTGTATTTGAATAAGGATTAATTTTGAACTGTCTTGTGTAAAGCGGGCCTTTTCTTTGGAACGATTTAACAACTCCACCCCTTTATCCGGGTTTCCTTTTATAGCTACAATTTTGGCCAACACTTTTATAACAGAAGGAAGCGTTCCCGCAAAATATTCATAAATTCCTAAACCAAAATAGGCATCATAATAGGTTGGATCCAGGGAAAGGGATTTTTCCAAATTATAAATAGCTTTCCTTCCTGAGAAATACGCTGTCACCCAATTACGGTTACGCATATTAAACAGCGCTCTTAATCCATACAAGGCTCCTATTCCCATATAGGCATTAGGGTCTTGCGGATTTTGTTTTAACCACCGTTTAATACCGGCAATAGAATCATCTAAAATTTTTTCAAAAACTTTCCGTTGGGCTTCATCACTCGTTTCAAACTCATATTCATAACGCGACCACGCAATCATAGCGTTGCCAAAGTGAGCAAAAGGATGATCCGGGTATTTTGAAAACACTTGTTCAATGTTTTCTTGGGCAGTGGCGAAGTCTAAGCTATATACTCCGTTAATGCCTATCGTAGCGGCTTGCATCACGTCGGGAGGGAGCGTAATTTCAGCATGTACAGGAGTATTTATACAAAAGAAAAATACTCCTGCAAAAAACATCCGTAAAAACTTACCCATTATTTTGCCTCAATCTTATCTTTGCCAAAATAAGGGCGCAATGCTTTGGGAATGATAACAGATCCGTCTTTTTGTTGGAAGTTCTCTAAAATAGCTGCAAAGGTGCGCCCTACGGCCAAGCCACTCCCGTTTAACGTATGCACGTATTCCAATTTTCCTTGGGCGTTTTTAAAACGTAGTCCCATACGACGGGCTTGGAAATCCAAGCAGTTAGAACAGGAAGAAATTTCACGGAAACGGTTTTCGCTGGGCATCCAAACTTCGATATCATACGTTTTGGCAGAGGAAAAACCAATATCTCCACTGCACAATTCCACAATGTGATAAGGAATTTCCAACTGGCGTAACACGTCTTGCGCATCTTCCAACATAATTTCCAACATTTTATAAGACTCTTCCGGTTTAGAAAGCATTACCAGTTCTACTTTATCAAACTGATGGTTGCGAATTAATCCGCGTGTATCTTTACCATATGTACCCGATTCTTTTCTAAAACAAGGGGTATAGGCGGTTAGTTTAATAGGTAGTTCCTCTACACTTACTGTACGGGTACGGTTTAAATTTGTTAACGGAATTTCAGCTGTAGAAATCAAAAATTGTTTAGGTTCTCCCGTCAATTCATACATGTCTTCACGGAATTTAGGCAATTGGCCGGTTCCTACCAAAATATTTTCATTCACAATCACCGGGGGCATAATTTCCGTATATCCTTTTTTGGCATGTAAATCTAACATAAACGATAAAATCGCACGTTCTAAACGGGCTCCGTCTCCTTTGAAAAGAGCAAACCGGCTTCCGGAAAGTGCGGCCGCTGCCTCAAAATCCAAAATACCTAATTTTTCCCCCACGGCTTGGTGATCCAGCGGTGTAAAATCAAACTTAGGCAAAGCAATTGAACAAGGTTTGTATTCCGGGTTATCTGCATCCGATACACCCACCGGAATATTTTCGTTGGGCACGTTCGGGATACTCAATAACAAGTTATCAATGGCAGCTTTTTGGGGTTCCAATTCTGCTTCTTTTGCCGTCATTTCTTCCTTTAATTTTCCTACTTGAGCCATGGCTTCTTTGGCCGCTTCATCTCCCTGTTCTTTTTTTATTTTACCGATAGATTTAGACATTTCGTTGCGTTTGGCACGTAACTCTTCCACCTGGGCCAATACTTTTTTGTAAGCCTCATATTTGCTCATCACTTCATCTATTTGCGCCGCCAATTCCGGTTTGCGTAAAGACAAGCGTTTTTTTATTTCATCTGTATTTGCAACGATTTGTTTAATATCTAACATAAGTCCTCTTTTATTTTGTATTAAATTCTATTAAATAGGGTTCGGGGAATAACGGCCTTACCGGTTTTAACAACACTACCGCATATTCCATTCCGTAGGAAGTAATCAACCGTACACTTACCGGAGCGACGGAACTTTGTGCGGCAATCAACGTTCCCACCACAAAAAACAGCATAATAAAAACAATTTTTACTACACCAAAAAATAATTTAAATAAAACGGTAGTGGCCCTTGAATCAAATAAACTTTTGCTCATTTTCTTCTTTGTAATTTCTCTAATTCTTTTGTAAAACTTTTAATTAAATTGCGGGCTATGTAATCAGCCGCACTCAGCGCACTGGAAAAGGAAGCATCTTCCGAGCCGATCCAAACAATTTCTGCCGTTTCCACATCTATTAATTTCGCAATTATTCCCACTTCCGCATTTATCGTGTACTCTACCGGACGTACATCCATGGAACGAGAAACCTGTGTACCTGCCGGTTGAGAATAGCCTACGTAAGTTCCATCCGGAAGTTTCTTTATTTGCTGCGCCATTACAGGAGTGGTTTCCGTCTTTCGGGAGGAAGTCATTTTTACTTCTCTGCGCGCAGGAGAATAAGAGCTTACTTCTCCTACTAACAATAAATCTACACCCAAGATTCTTCCTATTTCGCGTGTGGTTTGCGGAGACAAATACCCGGTTACGGCAATATTGTGCTCTTCTAATATATCCTCTAATTGGGCCCGTTCTACCACTTTAAATCCGGAAGACATAAGATATTTAGCGAAAAGGTTTTCCACCCCTTGCACGGATGTCGAGGCATTGCTAAAAGCCATAATACCAATACGGTTTACTTGAGAGAAATTATACGTAGGACTAATTACTGTTTCCGGCGTACAACCCGCGAGTAAAAAAGTAAAACTTACCAAGAAAGCAAAAATATTCCTCATATTATAATTATATAATTTTTAAGTACTAACAACTGCGTACAAAATGGATATTGTAAAAGCATGGGAAAAATTTTACAATATAAGTAAATTGAAATTAAATTAAGGAGCGTTATGAAAAAACTACTTTTAGTTTGTGCTTTGTTCTTATCTGTGCCAGCCCTTTTTGCACAAGGGTATTCCCCCTTGTATGAATATGGCCTGTTCAGAGATACCACTCGCGTTGAATTATACGGCGGGATGGTTCTTCCCCGTGATGGTTGGAAAGATAGAAGTTCCGACACCGATTTTGGAAAGATGGGTTGGTCTGCCGGCATTGGTTTCCAACGTAATCTTGTAAACTGGTTCTCCCTCGGATTAGATGCTAACTATGCTCAATTGGGAGACACTGACAAAGCTGGCGATAAATCCTATTATCGTACCGGTATAGCCACCGGGTTGGTAACAGGCCGAATCAGTTTCTTCACTTCCCGTCCCACACGTCTGTACATTCCTTTCGGAGCCGGGATTGGCCATACCTTTGCTCGTCATCAAAAAGCCGATCACTCTCACGAAACGGTGTCCGGTACCGATTGGGCCCATATGGTGGGTTTGGGATTGGAATTTGATATGGACGAATCTATGATTTTCGGCTTGGAAGGGCGCATGTATCGCGTTACTACCAGAGACGATTTCAAGGCTACTTTCAACAAAGACCATATCTACTATTTGGATATTATGTTAAAGCTTGGCTTCCGCTTCTAATTGAAGTTTTGACCAATACCCCGCATAAAGCGGGGTATTTTTTTGGAAATTTCTTTACTTTTCGTCGGTAGATATGATAGCATAGTGATATGTACGAATTATCAATTAAAATTTTATTTTCTCTGTTGCTCGGCGGTTCTTTGGGTATGGAACGTCAATACCATGACAAACCCGCCGGTTTTGCTACCAACTGTTTAATCTGCGTGGGAGCAATGATGTTTACGATTATGTCCGAGTATATGGGATTAGCCGGAGGGGATCCGGGCCGTATTGCTGCGCAAATCGTAACCGGTGTAGGTTTTATCGGAGCAGGTGCCATTTTGCGAGACGGAAACAAAGTATCCGGCATTACTACGGCTGCCAACGTATGGTTAGTGGCAGCTATCGGTATGGCTGTTGGTTATGGGGAGTTTATTTTGGCTTCTTCTTGCACGGTAGCCATCTTGTTGGTACAGTTAGGCTTGCGCAAGACGCTTCGTTTGGTGGAAATGATCAAACATTATGACACGTTCTTTGTAACGTGTGATGCAAATTGGGAAATAGTAGATAAAATCATCAAACAAGTGGAGAAACAAAACATCACCGTTCTAAAAAGTGAAGTCACAAAACAGGACAATCTTTTCCATGTTACTTTAGTAGGCACTTTTACTGGAAACGATTTCCAAAATATTACTAAAGACTTATTGGAAATGCCGGAAGTCCACAGCTTATACCGGTAAATGTTTATAAACGATAGGTTAACTGTTGAAGGTATTGTTTGATTTCTGCTGAATTTTTAAACAAAATCCGTAAATTTTTGTCGTTTAAAATAAAACGATGAAATTTACGGATAATTTTTTTCCTCCCCCACCAAGCCCAATACTGTGCCAGCGGGATCCAATCGGTACATCCCAAACCATCCACCAATATCCATTTTTCCCCTTGAAGAGTTTTTTGTACCAAAATATTATTTCTATTTAAATCACAGGGCAAAACATTATAACGGTAGCAATAACAAAATAAACCCTCCAGTGAGGCTTTTTCTATCTTGCCCCCTGCAGCCAAACTTTGTTCTAGTGAAACGGAAAGCTTGCCGTCGTTATCCCGAACCGCCTGTTGTGAAAATCCAATATAAGAAGGGCTTTTTATTTCTTCATAAAAAGCAGGAATATGCAAAAAAGGAACTTCTCTTTTTCGTAAAAAAGAGAAATAAAGAATCTCCCTTTTGGTTTGCTTTGCCTTTTTTCGTGAACTTAGTTTTATTAACTGGTTTTCATCTTGGGAGGATATAAAACAGGTTCTCTCTTTTCCTTTGGCAATAAAATGGGCCGTAATTGCCTCCTCAAAAAATACGCCGTCTATTTTTTATAACATTTTGTTTTTTAATCGCCCGGCAATGTTATCTAATTCATCTAATGAATGATAGTGGATGACCAAAGTCCCTTTTTTCATATTTTTGCCAAACTTTAATTCCACTTTTGTACCTAGGGCCGTTTGTAAATCTTGCTCAAAAGAAACGGCTTCCACGGGTCTCTTGGCTGTTTTTCCTTTTTTGGCCGGGAACAACATATGGCGGGCAGCGTCTTCCGCTTGACGAACCGACATTTTGTGGTGGTTCATCTTTTTGAACAGTTCTTCTCGTTTATTCTTATCCGTCACCATTAATAAGGCACGGCCATGTCCTTCCGAAAGAGTCCCTTCTTGCAACGCTTGCTGATATTGGGGTTCCAGTTCCAAAAGGCGCAAGGCATTGGAAATAGCTGCTTTTGATTTGCCGCAGTAGGAAGCCAAATCGTTTTGTGTAATATAGAACTTATTAATTAAATTGCGATATCCAAGAGCTGTTTCGATAGGGTTTAAATCTTCTCTTTGAATATTTTCAATTAAGGCCAATGCACAAAGTTCCTGATCCGTTAAATGTTTGTGAACAATCGCATCTATTTCCGTTAATCCTGCCAACTGTGTAGCACGGAACCGGCGTTCCCCTACTACAATTTCATATTTATCCAAGCTTGCATCATATGTTACAACTATTGGTTGAGTAAGGCCGTGTTCTTTGATAGATTGGGCTAATTCCTGCAATCTCTCTTCGTTAAATACACGACGGGGTTGAAATCTATTGGGAACAATTTTGCTAAGTTCAATTTTAGAAACGCTCATTCCTTCTTTCTGTGCCACTACTTGGGCAACTTGTTCCATAGGTAAATTGGAAACTTCCTGGGTTTGTTTGATTAAGGCATCTAAACCTTTTCCTAATGCTTGTCTGGCCATCTTTTTATCCTCCAAAATCGTAATTCATCGGGATGTCCCCGGTTAATTTAAAATCTTGATAATCTTGTGCGTTCGCGCCGCGACGCACCAAAAACTCTATCGCTAAATCGATATAAGCATCGGCTCCTGCGCAAGCCGGCTCGTAATCAAAAATAGCTTGCCCAAAACTGGGAGCTTCGGCTAATCGAATATTTCGCGGAATAGGGGTTTTATAAATTTTTTCACCAAAATAACGGCTTACTTCTTCTTTCACTTGTTTGGCTAAATTCATACGCCTGTCAAACATGGTAAGGATTCCCCCATCCATTTTTAATTTAGGGTGGAGATACTGTTTAATTTTTTGGACCGTTCCCATAAAATGGGCTAATCCTTCCATTGCATAAAATTCACATTGGACCGGTGTAATAACACTGTCCGCCGCCATCATAGCATTTAATGTAAGCAGCCCCAATGAAGGCGGGCAATCAATAATAATATACTTATACATCTTTCTCAATGGATTTAACGCATCTCGTAACATATTTTCCCGGCCACGAACGTTTACTAATTCCACTTCAGCAGCAGCCAAATCTTTACAAGCCGGTATTACATCTAAAAATTCACTGGATGTTTGGCGAATTACTTGTTCAAAAGTTGATGATTTAATAAGTAAATGGTAAACAGATTTTTCGCCGTTTTTTACTGTTACTCCTAAACCGGACCCGGCATTCCCTTGTGGATCAAAATCAACAAGCAATACCTCTTGATTTAAACAAGACAATGCATATGCTAAATTGATAGCAGTGGTGGTTTTCCCCACCCCCCCTTTTTGGTTGGCAATAACAACAATTTCTCCCATACTACCTCCCTTATGATATACTTATATTAAACATTAATTAGTAAAAAAAAGCAAGAGGTTTTCACGTGGAAACATCACTTGCTTTTTCAAAATAGTTTTCACGTGAAAACTATTTAATAAGATGTATTTTATTTAAGGGCCAATGTACAAACCAGGCTTTTCCTTTTATATTTTCTCGCGGGACAGGTCCCCAAAAGCGGGAATCACATGAATTGTCCCTGTTATCACCCATGGCAAAATAGGAGTTTTCTGGAACAACAACTGGACCAAAAGAATCTCTTAAATATGCTCCGGGTACATAATTATCCAATACATGGTTTTCCCATAAGGCTTGATATTCCAGCTCTTCTTCCGGGCTCATGGTAAAAGAGGCTCTCTCTATATTTTCATAAAGCTCATAAGGTTGTTGCGAAACCTGCTCTCCGTTCACCCATAATCTTCCCTCTTTTGTTTCTACAGTATCCCCCGGCAAAGCAACTACCCGCTTTACAAAGTCACGAGCATATTGCGTTTCGTTACCACAATTCAATTGTTCTCTATTTTTTGCAGGGAATCTTAATATAATAATATCTCCAACTTTTATATCTTGAAATTGCCCAAAACGAATATTTGTAAAAGGTATCCTAAAGCCATAAGAAGCTTTATTAACAAATAGGTGATCTCCCTCCATTAATGTATTTCGCATAGAGGCAGAGGGTATTTTAAAAGCTTGAATAAAAAAGAACATGACAATAGAAGCTACAAATCCGGCAAAATATACTGTATTACTCCAATCCAGATCACTTTTTGTTATTTTATCTTGTAGGGTAGCATCCGCTTTTTTTGCCCTAAAAAAGCCATAGCAGCAAGTCCCCGCTACCAAAATTTCCAGCATCAAAAAAGGACCCCACTGAAGAGGAACACTTTCCCCCCCATTTTTTACAAATAGCAACATGTATGCTGCTGATGACAAAATAAGGAAAAGAAAAATCGTGTGCCACCATGCAAAACGGTAGCCAAGTTTTATCTTTTTTTTCTTTTGCAAATAGCGGGTAGCTAATGTAAAACTATACATAATACAGGCAATAATAAATAAGCGTTGTTACATTTAATTAAAAGTTTTCACGTGAAAACTTCCCTCCATAACTTGTTGATATAACTGCTGATAACATTGAAAATCATTTTTTATTTCTTTGGTTTTCTCTAAAGAAGCAGTTGCCATTTTCTTCCTCAAGTCCGGATTATCCGCTACTTCAGAAAGGAAACAAGAGAGCAAAGTCTTGTCTTTTGAATTTAAGACAAACCCATTCTTTCCATTATTAACCCATAGCGGCATATCTCCCTTATTCGAAACAATACAGGGCAATCCTGCTTGCAGTGCTTCTAATAAAGAAAGCGGTAAAAGTTCCGCATTAGATACAAGCACAAAACAATCGGCTAAATTCAACCAAGGCTGCACGTTTTCCTGTTCACCGGCAAATAATACCACATCCTCTATTTTTTCTTTTTTTACCAGTTGTTTTAATTTGAATTCTTCTGCACCTTTTCCCACTAAAACTAAACGCACAAAAGGGCGCTTTTTATATACCTGTGCAAAAGCTTCTAAAAGAGAAGAATGATTCTTTTCTACGGATAATCTTGCAACTGTTATAAACACGACTTCTTCATCTGTAAAACCCCATTTTTGACGCATTTCTTGCCGGATATTTATATCTGGAAAAAATGATCCGGTAGGGGGGGAATTTCCTATATAAATTGTTTTTTCTTTTGAATATTTTTGTTTATCTACCAGATATTTTTTATTTGTTTGTGATTCTGCTACTGTTACGGTATCTACTCCTTTTAAAAATCGGTCAGCAGTGCGAAATAAAAAATTCTTTTTTGATAAATCAAAATGAGGTGTTGTAACTAAATGAATGGATAAATTTTGACAGGCTAATCGCGTGTACTCAATAGCGCGCAGCAACATAGCATGTACAATATCCGGTTGAAAATCTTGAATATTTTGCGTGATCCAGCGGATACTTCCTTCTCGGCTTTTTCTTTCTGCGTATGAAACAACTTCCACTCCTGCTTTTTCCAATAAATGAGCGATCGGCCCTTTGGAACGAAGGGATAGCACTTTTACGATATGCCCGTTTTGAACCATCCTTTGGGATAATGATAACAGGGCTTTTTCAGCGCCTCCCATATCAGTTGTAGAAATTACATACAAAATTTTCATAGCTTACCAGCAAATTTTCTGCAAATATATCAAAGAGAAGGGGGGAATAAAAAGAAACCCTTCTCTTTTCAAAAAAATACTTATTTTTTAAGCGTTTTTTTCAAAAAAGTCCCTAATTTTAATTTTCAGGTTTGAATTGGTCCTTTCCTACCCCGCAAACAGGACAAACCCAATCTTCTTTTATATCTTCCCATTTTGTTCCTGCTGCAATTCCGTTGGCCGGATCACCTATTGCAGGGTCATATACATATCCACAAATTTCACATACATATTTTATCATGGTACGCTCCTTTAAGGGTGTGTTGCTCCCGGCGGAGTTTTACCCTTTAATACATTTTGATAGTACGCATAGGTAAGAGGTTTCCCGTCGGGATTTAATACTTGTGTATGAGTCACTTGACCTATAAACAAAGTATGCGTCGGTAAATCAACGGTTTGACAAACGGTTGCTTCTATGCTGGCCAAAGTATGTTCTAGTATCAAAGGAGATCCGTTTTTACCGACGGAGTTTTGAATATTTTCAAATTTATTAAAAGTTTTTCCTGTACGAAAACCAAACCGACCAATAAACACAAACGGGGTTTGTTCTTCTAACGGAAATACTGCAAATTTTCCGCTTTTTAAAATAAGCGAACGGGTAAAACTGTTTTTATTAACGCTAATTGCAATTTCCGCCGGCTGATCTGTCACTTGAAAAGCGGTGTTGACCACCAGTGCGCTCTTTGTTTCTCCGTCGGAGGAAGAAACCAAAAAAAGGCCGTACGTTAGTTTGTTCAAACCGTCAATAAAATTTTCTTCTGCCATAAATTTATTGTACTTTTTCCGTCAATGTTTTACCAATTAACCGTCCTAAATCCCGACAAGATTGGTACGCCGCTTCATCCGGCACGAAAGAAGTTTTTAAAGCGGGCGCAATAACGGAAACTCCCATCTCTTCCAATTGTTTGTTTAATCCGTCAATAGGTGCGCCGTTCCAACCATACGAACCAAAGACGGCTCCTATTAGATTTTTTCTACGCAACCCTTTTAAGTAACAAAGGACATCTGCCATCGACGGAAAAATTTGATTGTTTAATACCGGTGCCCCCACTATTAATGCTCCCGCATGTAATAGTTCCGTAGCTACTTCACTACGGTCACAAGCATGCATGGAAAGGACTTTTACTTCACAGCCCTCTTCTCGGATAGCATCTGCAATATGTGTAGCCATTTTTTCGGTACTTCCCCACATTGTATCGTACACGATTACTGCTTTCTTTGTAGGCTTTTGAGTGGCCCATCGGCCGTATAATTCTATAATCCTCGACGGCTCTTTTCTCCAAATAAAACCATGGTCCGGAGCAATCATGCGAGGTTGAATGCCCATCTGTTTTATTTGTCCTAAAAACCGTGTAACAATATCGGAATAAGGAAGCACAATGTTTGCATAATATTTTTCTGCTTCGCGCAACCAAAGATGTTCATCATTCTCGTCGTCAAATAATTGCGCAGTAGCATAGTGCATTCCAAACACATCATTGGTAAACAAAAGTTGTTCTTTTTCTAAATAGGCCAACATGCTGTCCGGCCAATGAAGCATACGGGCTTCCACAAAACACAAGGTGTCTTGATCTATAGAAATTTTGTCTCCGGTTTTAACTGTTTTTAATTTTAAATCTTTGTGGAACTGTGCCGTAATATGTTTCATTCCCATTAACGAAACATACACTTCTTCCGGCTGTATTGCTTCTACCGCTTGAACCAAAGCTCCGGAGTGATCCATTTCGGAATGTAGCGAAATAATTGTGTGAATTTTTTGAGGATCTATAACGCTTTTAATTCGTTCCATCATTTCCCCAAAAAATTCTTTTTTAACGGTATCTATCAAAACAGGTTTTTCACCTAAAATCAGGTAAGCATTATACGTAGTACCGCGTTTAGTGGAATAACCATGAAAATCTCGAATGTTCCAATCAATAACCCCTACCCAATATGCTTTTTCCGATAATTGAACTGCCTGCATGCCTGACTCCTTATACATATAATAACCCCTACCCAAAAAATGGGAAGGGGTTTTGTCTTAATTTTCTGCTTGCCACAAACCGTGTAAATTACAGTATTCTCGAGCAAGAACCTTTTTTTCTTCGCTTATAAATTCAACTTGAGGTTTCTCCCCGGGTTTTAAGTATTTACGTTGTACTTTGCCGGATTCTACCCCAATCAACTCTATCCATTCAATATAATGGGCTTGGGTGGAGGGATGCTCTACGCTTCCCACTTTAACCAAAAAGCCTTGAGCTGTTTTTTCAATAACCGGAACGTGTTTTTCCGCCGCACCATCAGAGGTCCCTGCTTGCATTTTCTTCATCGGATGCCCGCAACATACCAATTCTCCGGCAGCTGCATGGATTACTTCCACCATGTTTCCACATACTTCACATTTATAAACTTCGTGCAGATTTGTCATACATTCTCCTATGCTAATTTTTCAGCCATTTCCAGAATAGGCGCATAATTCGGCTCTTGCGCCATTTCTGATACTCGTTGAATATAGGCTAATTTTCCTTCTTTGTTTAAGATGAAAACTGCCCGGGCTAACAACCCTAATTCTTCAATGAGCACACCATAATCTGCTGCAAATCCAAGGTTGCGGTAATCTGATGCCATAATCACGTTATCAATACCGTTTGCTGCACACCAACGCGATTGAGCAAACGGCAAATCTTTACTGACGGTAATAATGCGAATATCTTTCGACATTTTTGCTACCGCCTCATTAAAATGACGCGTTTCCATGCTACATACCGGCGTATCTACCGACGGAACACACGATAAAATAATTACTTTGCCATAGAATAAATCATTGGTTAACAGATTAAATTCATTCCCAATCAATTGAAAAGAGGGGGCTCTTTCTCCTATTTTTAACTTTTTTTCTCTAACGGTAATCGGTTTTCCACCCATGGTATATTTGTTGGTCATAATTACTCCTTAAAGTGTGGGGTAAAATAAAACAGATACTCCCTCATCTTTTATTATACTATATCAAGGCAATATCTAGACAATTTCAACTAAATTTAATTAAAATTAGTCAAAATTAAGTTTTTAGGCCTTTTTTTATCTTTTAGATAAAATACCGCTTTTTTTAATAAAAATGCATTAAATAGCCTTTTAACTGCCTTTATGAACGTTTTTATTATTTTAACCATTGACCGAATGGCTCAATAAGTGCTAAAATCAAAGTAATTCATTTTTATGTGTTGGTGAAAAATTGTGGAAAACTTGCAAAATAATTCGATACTCCTTCCTATCTTTCAAGAAGTAGAACAAATTATCGGTAAAGATACTTATGAATTGTGGTTTAAAACAGCTCAAATTTCTTATGAAACGCCTGTTTTAACTATTACAATTCCTAATCCTGTTTGGGGAAAAACAATCCGCGAACGGTATCAATCTATTATTACAGATGCTTTTTTAAAACATTTAGGTGTTGAAATTCAAGTAGTTTATCAAGTGATTGCTACCGAACCTTCCCCCGTCGTGACAGATGCCCGGCAAGTGCTACCTACTGTCATGCCTGCTACTGTGCCAAACAATCCGTTTGCTGCGCGGCTAAGTTCGGAATTTACTTTTGAAAATTTTATTGAGTCTTCTTCCAACCGTTTCGCTTACAAAACAGCAGAGTCTGTTTCTCATAAGTTGGGAGATAAAGGATATAATCCGTTAGTAATTTTTTCCGCGCCCGGATTAGGAAAAACCCACTTATTACATGCTATTGGTAACCAAATTTTACAAGAAAATCCAAGAGCAAAAGTATTGTATGTATCTGGTGAAGAATTTGTAAGTGAATATATTTTATCACTGACGAATAAATCTTCTAATGAGTTCCGCCAAAAATATCATACGCTTGATTGTTTATTAATGGACGATATTCAAGCGGTAGTAGGAAAAAAAGCCTGTGAACAAGAATTCTTTTTCATATTTAACAAATTATTCGGCGGGCAAAAACAAATTGTTTTATCATCAGACAGAACACCTCAACAGCTAGAAATGGAAGAACGTCTTTCATCCCGTCTTTTATCAGGCATTGTAGCGGAAATTAAACGCCCTGATCTAGAGACACGTATCGCTATTTTGCGTAAAAAAAGTGATTCTCTTCATTTTATAGTAGGAGATGATGTTTTATTCTTAATTGCGGAAGGAATTCAAACCAATGTTCGAGAATTAGAAGGCGCACTTACCCGTTTACGTGCATTCTGTAATATGCAAAGAATAACGCCTACTATTCCTGTAGCAAAAGAATTATTGTCAGATATGTTAATAAATGAAGAACATACTTTTGCTAATGTTAATGCTATTAAAAAAATTGTCGGTAAACATTTTAATGTAAAGATGGAAGATTTTAACTCCAAGAAAAAAATTCAAACAATTGCCTGGCCACGTCAAATTGCCATGTTTTTAACTACCACTATGACCGATTTATCTTTGCCTGAAATTGGACGGGAATTTAACAGAGATCATAGTACTGTAGTACATGCCAGAGATTTAGTGAAAGAAAAAATAAATGCAGATCCCTTTTTTACAGCTGAAATTAACCAAATTATTAGTGAAATTAAAGCTGTGGATAATAAGTAGTTAGTTGTGTATAAGTTGTTGGAAAAAGAAGAAAAAGAAGTGTATAAATTAAATAAATGTGGATAATGTTATTAAAAAAATAACGTTATGCACAATAAGTAAAAAAATTGTGTATAGGTAAATTAACAGTATCCACACAATCAACAATACATAAATATAAGAGATATAAAAAATGAAAATAAATATTACAAAGGCCACTCTTTTGGAAGGAATACAAATTATTTCTACAGGGATATCTTCCCGTACAACTGTTTCTATTTTGCATAACTTTTTAATAGAAGCAAAAAAAGGCAAATTAAAATTAGTACGTACAGATATGGAAATGGCTACGGTTCATTTTGTACCGGCAGAAATAGAACAAGAAGGAACTATTACAGTTCCGTTAAAAGAATTTTCCGATATTATTAAAAATTTGGCAGATGATAAAGAAATTACCTTATATTCTGATGAAAGCAATAAATTTCACATTAAGTCCGGTAAGAGTAAATTTTGGGTAATAGGTACCCCCGGATCAGAATATCCTGCTATTCCGGAAGTAGAGCATACGAATAGTTTATCTTTAGATCCTCTTCGTTTACAAAAAATGATTGAAAAAACGGCTTTTTCCGCTTCTACGCAAGAAACCCGCTATATTTTAAATGGTTTGTTATGGAATAATATGTCTGACAAATTTGAAATTGTAGCAACAGACGGAGGCCGTCTGGCGGTGGCTACCCATGATGCTTTACCGGGTAGTCAAGAATTTAAAGTAATTATTCCTACAAAAGTATTAAATGAAGTATGCCGTTATATAGGTATTGCTAAACCGGATAAGGATGCTAAAATAGAAGTAAATGTGGGTAAAAATCAAGTAAGTTTTATGATGAATGAAACCACATTTATCTCTCGCTTGATTGAAGGTAATTTTCCAAATTACAATCAAGTAATTCCTACAAAGAAAAATATTACATTTGACGTATTTACCAAAGAATTATTAGCTTCCACCCGTCGGGCTGCTTTGTGTGCGGGTGAATTTGGCAGTGTGGTAAAGTATAAAGTAGAAAATAATGTTTTAACGGTAACATCTAATTCACAGAATATGGATTTTTCCGATGAATTACCTGTAGATTATAAATTAGAAGCCTTTGATGCTGCTTTTAAGCCGCAATATATTATTGACGTTTTGAAGAATATTCAGACGGAAAAAGTATCGTTTTCTTTTGTAAATTCTTCGCAGCCGGTACTCATGGAACCTGTTGGTGAACTTTCTTTTAAATACGTCATTATGCCAATGAGGGCGTAATGAAGTTTGGACAAAATCCTAAAAAAGAATGGAAAAGTGCCAGTGAATTAGGAAATGTGTTTAATCCGCTAGGAAAGAAATTAAACCGTTTGCTAATTCTGGACCATGTGTGGAAAAAATTAGTTGGAAATAAATCTAAGTTTTGGGTATTAAAAGCTGTACAAGGGGGAACGTTGTTTGTAGAAACAAAAGCAGCTGTTGCGAAAAATGAATTAATTGCTCGTCGTGAACAATTGATTAAAGAATTAAATAAGAATTTCAATCCCCCTTGGATAGAAAAAATAGACGTAAAATAAATTTTAAATCATATAGAGGAGTTCGGAATGTTAATGGAAGAACAACAAGAAAAAAATTATGATTCTTCTAAAATTACAGTTTTAGAAGGATTAGAAGCCGTACGCAGACGTCCAGCCATGTATATTGGTTCGACGGGATTGCCCGGTTTACATCATTTAGTGTATGAAGTAGTAGATAACTCTGTAGACGAAATTTTAGCCGGTGGAGCCACTACAATAACCGTTACGATTAAAGATGATATGACGTGTTCTATTAGTGATGACGGCCGTGGTATTCCGGTTGATTTAATGAAAAATGCCAAAGATGCAAAATTACGTAATAAATCCGCTTTAGAAGTAGTTATGACAGTTTTGCATGCCGGCGGTAAATTTGATTCCGGGGCATATAAAGTGTCCGGTGGTTTACACGGGGTAGGTGTTTCGTGTGTAAACGCCTTATCCGATACCATGGAAGTGGAAGTACGCCGTGACGGAAAAGTTCATTTTCAACGATATCACCGCGGTAAACCGGAAGACAAAGTAACCGTAATCGGGGATACAAAAGAACACGGTACAAAAGTTACTTTTCATGCCGATAAAGAAATCTTTGGGGAATTGGCTTTCTCCTACGAAACCATAGGCAACCGTTTACGTGAATTAGCCTTCTTAAATGCCGGTGTAAAAATCATTTATACAGATGAACGGAAAGAAGATAATCAAACCGTTACCTTCCACTTTGAAGGGGGTATTTCTCAGTTTGTAAAATACTTAAATACCAATAAAACGGTTATCAATCCGGACCCGATCTACTTAACCAAAGAAATAGGCGATAATTATATTTCTTTCGCTATTCAATATAACGAAGGTTATTCGGAAAACGTCTTCTCTTTTGTGAATAACATTCACACAGTAGAAGGGGGAACCCACTTAAGCGGATTTAGAAGTTCTTTGACACGCTTGGTGAACGAATATATTAAAAACAATAACCTGGGGAAACAACACAAAGATATTTCTGTTACCGGTGACGATATTAAAGAAGGATTAGCCGCTGTATTATCCGTTAAAATCCCGCATCCGCAATTTGAAGGGCAGACAAAAACCAAATTGGGAAATAGCGAAGTGGAAGGAATTGTGCGCTCGGTCGTGAGCGATACGTTGGCCACTTTCTTTGAAGAAAACCCCAAAACAGCCCGTGCCATTTGTGAAAAATGTATGGGAGCGGCCGTCGCCCGTGAAGCGGCCCGCAAAGCGCGCGATTTAACCCGCCGCAAAGGTGCTTTGGAAGGAGGCGGATTACCCGGCAAACTAGCCGATTGTCAAGAACGCGCTGCTGAAAAATGCGAATTGTTCTTGGTGGAAGGTGACTCTGCCGGTGGTTCTGCCAAACAAGGTCGGGACCGTGTCTTCCAAGCAATTTTACCGTTAAGAGGTAAAATTTTGAACGTAGAAAAAGCCCCCTTAGTACGTATCCTTTCTTCTGATACCGTGCGCGATTTGATTGCAGCGGTCGGTACAGGGGTAGGAGAAGGAGAAGGTGGTTTTGATATTTCCAAACTACGTTACCACAAAATTATTTTAATGGCTGATGCTGACGTTGACGGACAACACATTTCTACATTGCTGTTAACATTCTTCTACCGCCAATTAAAACCCTTAATTGAAGCAGGCCATGTCTATTTAGCGCAACCGCCGTTGTACAAGGTCAAAAAAGGGAAATCGGAACAATACTTACAGACCGAAGACCAAATGCAACAATGGTTAATGAAGGAAGGGCTTGCTTCGGTCACAGTCACAGATACCAAAAAGAAAACAGATTTGACCTCGGCCCAATTAAAAGATTTGCTAAAAGCATTAAAAGATATAGAAGATATTTTAATTAAATTAGAGGTGAAAAACATTACCCTAGCCGATTTCACTGCTTTCTTGAAAGAAGGCCAAATTCCAGTCTATCGTATTCCTCTTAAGAGTGGTGGCTTCCGCTATTTCTACACGGAACAAGACTACCGCGCTTATGAAGATCAATATATTCAAGAAAAACGCGAAGAACTCTTGGCCGATGGTGTAGATGCGGAAACCGTTGCAAATGAAAATTTTGTACCGGAACATCAAAGCTTGTTTGAATTTGGCAAATTGTTAGCGGACGAAAAGAAATTGGAAACGTTTGGTTTTACCTTTGCCAACTATCCGTTAATAGAAAACGAGAAAGAAAAAGTAAATCCGCTGTTTAAGGTAAACAACGGTAAAACAGATGTGTTGGTATACAGCTTGGCGGAATTATTAAAAGCCGTCAAAGATGCTGCTACGGCAGGGGCTACCATTCAACGTTACAAAGGGTTAGGAGAAATGAACCCCGAACAATTGTGGGAAACCACCATGGACCCAGCCAAACGCAAACTGATCCAAGTTAAAATTAACGACGCTACAGATACAGAACAGGCGTTTACTATGCTGATGGGAGACCGCGTGGAACCGCGCCGCGATTTCATTCAATCCCACGCCTTGGAAGTAAAAAACTTAGATATTTAATAACCGGGGCCTTATGCCCCGACGGATTTGCTTAGTTAGGAGATTTTTAAATGAGTCAAGAAACCAACAATCAACCAGCAGCCACCGCCAGTGTGGACTTGTTTGGAAATATTCAACAGCGCGACATTGCCGGAGAAATGCGCTCTTACTATATTGATTACGCCATGAGCGTAATCGTCGGTCGTGCTTTGCCTGACGTACGTGACGGATTAAAACCTGTACACCGCCGTGTTCTTTATTCCATGAACGAAATGGGGTTAAAATACAACAAACCCTACAAAAAATCTGCCCGTGTTGTGGGGGACGTGTTAGGTAAATACCATCCGCACGGAGATACCGCCGTTTACGATACATTAGTGCGTTTAGCGCAAGATTTTTCTATTCGCAAACCTTTGGTAGATGGGCAAGGGAACTTCGGTTCTATTGACGGAGATTCTGCCGCTGCCATGCGTTATACCGAATGTCGTTTGGCCCACATTGCTGACGAAATGTTGGCCGATTTAGACAAAGACACCGTCAAAATGATTCCCAATTACGACGGATCTTTGGAAGAACCTTCTGTTTTGCCGGGCAAATTGCCTGCTTTGTTGGTAAACGGTTCAGCCGGTATTGCGGTAGGTATGGCTACCAATATTCCTACCCATAATTTAGGGGAAGTGTGTGACGGTATTATAG
>JAEEGL017184424.1_pt1 | contig 29363 bp, 22 predicted proteins | sample 9134231 | NCBI WGS metagenome assembly JAEEGL01 (sample SAMN16246548, study PRJNA631951) | gut metagenome | biome: gut microbiome; feature: rumen; material: fiber-attached | host: Bos | place: Iran: Karaj | collected 2018-10 | reverse complement strand
CCCCGCTGGATGCGCCGCACCCCGCCATCCTGAACGCCATCCACAACGCCACCGGCGCCCGCATCACCCGCATCCCGGCCCGCCCGGACAAGGTGCTGGCCGCCCTCAAGGCGCTGGAAGAGTAAGCTTTTCAAATCCGATACGCAATGCTATAATGGGGATGTGGGACACTCGTCCCACATCCCCGGTTTATCATTTCCACGGGAGGTGTGTACCTTGCCTCAGATCCAGGAACGGGGCTCGACCCACGTCTATAAGGTCAACAAGATCTCCAAAGAAGAGATGGAGAGCATGGTGGCCCGCTGCGTCTATGAGCAGCCGCCCTTCTGCAGCGCGGCCTGCCCGCTGAAGCTGGATGCGCGCGCTTTTTTGGAGGCGGCCGCTGCCGGGAACTTCAAGAAGGCGCTGCAGCTCTATGAGAAGATCGCACCCTTCCCGCTGATCCTTGCCCACGGCTGCGAAGCGCCCTGCGAGGCAAAGTGCCGTCTGCGCGAAGTCGGAGACGGCGTGGCGATCCGCGCGGTGGAGGAGGCCGTCGCCCGCTATGGGGAGGCGTCCCGAACCGGCAGCATTTTCCGCACCAAGAAGAAGAAAACCGTTGCGGTCCTGGGTTCCGGGCTGTTTGCCCTGTTTCTGGCGGGAGAGCTGGAGAAAAAGGCCTATCCGCTGACGGTGTTCTGCGAACAGCCGGATCTGGACGCCTTCCTGCGCTGCGAAACCGGTTTTCTGGATGCGGAAGCCTTTGCAATCGAGCGGAAACGACTGAAAGCAAAGGACATCCAATTTGTATTCAACTGCAGGATCGACAGAGCTTTCCTGGAAGAGAAACGCGAGGCCTATGACGTGGTTTGCCTGACGGAAGAACTGCGCAGGCAACTTCTGCCGCATGCCAGGTGTATCCCCGAACTCATGTTCTGCGAGGAGGAGAGACTGATCTGCGGCTATGGCAGCGGCGTGATGGACGCTGCCTTCGGCGCAAAGAAGGCGGCTCTCACGGCGGACAGGCTGGCCCAGAACCTTGACCCCCGCAACACCCGCGGCCAGGAAGGAGCGGTGGAGACCTCCCTGTATACCGACCTCACCGCCGCCAGGCAGCTGCAGCGCGTGCCGCTGCCGCCGGGGGGCTATTCCAGGGAGCAGGCGACGGCGGAGGCCGGCCGCTGCATCCAGTGCCGCTGTGAGGAGTGCCTGAAAAGCTGCGCCTTCCTCGCACACTATAAAAAACACCCCGGACTTCTGTCCAAGGAGATCTACAACAACACCCAGATCATCATGGGCGACCATCAGCTGAATAAGCCCATGAACAGCTGCTCTCTCTGCGGGCAGTGCACGGTGGTCTGTCCCAACGGCTTCGACATGGCCCACGTCTGCCATATCGCCCGGCAGAACATGGTCTCCACCGACAAAATGCCCCTGGCGCCCCATGAGTTTGCCCTGATGGACATGCTCTTTTCCAACGGCGAGGCCTTCCTCTCAAGGCCCCAGCCGGGCTTTGAAACGTGCAAATACGTCTTCTTCCCCGGCTGCCAGGCTGCGGCCATCGCGCCGCAGACCGTGCGCGCCGCCTATGAGGATCTCTACGCCAGGCTCGACGGCGGCGTGGCGCTGATGTTGGGCTGCTGCGGCGCCATCTGCGACTGGGCCGGACGCTATGAGATGGAGGCGCAGACCCGGGAATTTATCGACCGCGAGCTTGCGCGGCTGGGCGATCCGATGGTGATCGCGGGCTGCCCGACCTGCAAAAAAGAACTTTCGACCCACGAGGGCATAAGCATAAAAGGCATTTGGGACGTTTTGCTCGAGCTCGGGCTGCCGGAGGGCGCCCGCGGACTCGACCGTCCGGCGGCGCTGCACGATTCCTGCGGCGCGCGCGGCGACGAAAAAACCCAGACTGCCATCCGCACGCTGGCCGCCCGGCTGGGCTGCCGGCTGATCGACATTCCTTATTCCGGCGACCGCTCCCCCTGCTGCGGCTACGGCGGACTTACCGCCTATGCCAACCGCGAGGTGGCGGCGGAGATGACGGAGAAGTGTCTTGAGCGCGCGGACGCACCGACCATCAGCTACTGCATGGCCTGCCGCGACCGCTTTGCCCGGCAGGGCCGGGAATCGCGCCACCTGCTGGAGCTGTGCTACGGCACGGACGCCGGCGCACCGCCGGATATCAGCGAAAAGCGCCGCAATCGGCTGCTGCTGAAAAAGGAACTGCTGTTTGATCTGTGGCAGGAGGAGACGGCTGAGATGAAGCTGGATTTTGAACTGAACTATACCGATGAGGCCCGGCGCATGATGGACGACCGTATGATCCTGACCGACGACGTGATCGCCGTGCTGCAGGATTTTCGCCAAACTGGCGAGGCGGTGCTCGACGCCGAGGACGGACTGCTCGTGGCGCGCAGACGCGTCGGAAACGCGACCTTCTGGGTCAAGTTCGAGCGGGAGGGCGAAGACAGCTTTACCGTCCACCGGGCGTACAGCCACCGCATGAGAGTGGAAAAACGGGAGGGATAAGGATGGCCGCCGAAAAAAACTACTATACCGTAGATCCGCTGGGCAAGCTCCTGTGCGTCAAATGCGGCGTGCCGCTCATCAAGGGAAAGGCGAAGTTCCTGTATCTGGACAACGGCTTTCCCGTGGAGCTGCCGGTCTGCCCCCGCTGCGGCTTCGTCTATGTGCCGGAGGAGCTGGCGCTGGGCAAGGTGGCGTCCGTGGAACGGGCGCTGGAGGACAAATGAAGGGCCATCCGGGCGGCGAGGCGCATACCCGCCATATGCTGGAGCTGGCCGCGCTGCCGCGGGCTGCGCGGATCCTCGACATGGGCGCCGGCGCGGGCAAAACGCTCCGCCTGCTGCGCGCTCTCGGCTTTGACGCTGTCGGGATCGACCTTGCGCCGCGAGCGCCGGAGGTCATATGCGCGGACTTTCTCAGCGCCCCATTTCCGGACGGCGGCTTTGACGCCGTGCTCAGCCAGTGCGCGTTCTTCGTCTCCGGCGACGTGCCGGGGGCGCTGCGGGAGGCAAATCGTCTCTTGAAGCGCGGGGGAAGGCTCCTGCTGTCGGATGTGTTTTTTGAAGCGCCGCTGCCGCTTTTGGAGGCTGGGGGCTTCTCCGTCCTGTCGGCGGAGGACATGACGGCCCAGTGGCGGGACTACTATCTCGAGACTCTGTGGCGGGAGGAGACGGACTGCTGCCCGCTGCCGAAGGGGAAATGCAGCTATTGGCTGCTGATCGCGGAAAGGAGATAAGGATGGATCTGTTTGACAGAATTCTGGAGCTGAGCCGCTACGGCTATTTTTGCGGCCAGATCCTGGCGATCCTGATGCTGGAGACCGTGGGGGAGGAAAACCCCGGGCTCGTGAAGGCCATGGGCGGCCTCAACGGCGGCGTGGGCTTTTCCCAGAACTGCTGCGGCTGCATGACCGGAGGTGCCTGCGTGATCTCCTATTTTACAGGGAAGGGCGAGGACACCGGCATGGACGATCCGGAGCACAAGCCGGCGCTGGGGGAATTTACCCAGTGGTTTGCCGACGAGATCACCGCCGACTACGGCGGCATCGACTGCCGGGACATCACCCGCGGCAACCCCGCCAAGCGGGTGGAGTACTGCCCGCAGATCATCGCCGCGACCTATGAAAAGTGCATGGAGATCCTGTCGGAGCGAGGACTCTTATGATCATCGGAAAAACCAAAAGCGTCTGCCCGGTCTGCCTGCGCGTCATCGACGCGCAGAAGCGTTCGGAAAAGGACGGCGTCTATCTCGACAAGCGCTGTGACGAACACGGCGCCTTTTCCGCTTTGATCTGGGAGGGCAATCTGGCCTCGTATCTCCGCTGGAACAGCGAAAATGCCGCCGTCGATCCTCCCCGCGAGGGGCGCGCACCGGAAAAGGGCTGCCCCATGGACTGCGGCCTCTGCACCGAGCATCTGCGCAAGGGCTGCTGCATGCTGCTGGAGCTGACAGGGCGCTGCAACCTGCGCTGCCCGGTCTGCTTTGCCGCCGCCGGGGAAGCGCCCGCGCCGGATCTCCCGCTTGCCGAGATCGAAAAGCAATACGAATATATGATGACCCACGGCGGCCCGTTCAACATCCAGCTCTCCGGCGGGGAGCCCACGGTGCGGGACGACCTGCCCCAGATCATCCGACTGGGCCGGGAAAAGGGCTTCACCTTCTTCCAGCTCAATACAAACGGCCTGCGTCTCGCCGCGGAGCCGGGCTATGCCGAAACGCTCCGGGAGGCAGGGCTCAACACCGTGTTCCTGCAGTTTGACGCGCTGGACGATTCGGTTTACATAACGCTTCGCGGCCGGGCGCTGCTGGAGGAGAAAAAGCGCTGCATCGCAGCCTGCGCCGCGGCAGGCCTGGGCCTTGTGTTGGTTCCGGTGATCGCCCGGGGCGTGAACGAGGATCAGGTCGGCCCGATCCTGCGCTTTGCGCTGGAAAAGGCTCCCGCTGTCCGCGGCGTCCATTTTCAGCCCCTGAGCTATTTCGGCCGCTGCGCGCTGGAGCGTCCGGAGCGGCCCATCACGATCCCAAAGCTCCTGGCCCTGATCGAAGAGCAGACGGACGGTCTGATGCACGCCTCCGATTTCTACGGCGGCGGGGCGGAGAGCCCCTACTGCTCCTTCCACGCAAGCTATCGCATCCGGCCGGACGGCACGCTCAAGAGTCTGCCCCGCCGGCAGAGCGGCGGCTGCTGCTGCACCAGCTCCGACGATTCCCGCAGCTCCGTAGCCGACCAGTGGAGCGGGGCGCCGCCCGCCTTCGGCGAGGATGACGCCCTCACCGAGACCTCTGCTCTGGACGCCTTCCTGGAGCAGGCGCGGCGCAGCACCTTTGCCGTGTCCGGCATGGTGTTCCAGGACGCGTGGAACCTGGATCTGGATCGACTGCGCCGCTGCCACATCTGCGAGGTCGACAGCCGCTTTGGCATGGTGCCCTTCTGCGCCTATAATCTGACGAACCGGAACGGGGAGGCGCTGTACCGATGAGCATTTCCCGGATCGACGCCCTTCTGCTGGCGCAGGAGGGACTCCGGAGCGTCACCAGAGAGAGCATCGAGGAGATGCAGCTCCGGAAGCTCAATGCCCTGCTGGCACGCGAAAAAGAGCGGGGCGGCTTCTACCGGGAGCTGCCCGATCATCTGGATTCTCTCTCCGCGCTTGCCTCTCTCCCGTTTACGACGGACGAGGATCTGGCCCACCATGCGCCGGGGCTGCTGCTCTGCTCCCAGGCGGAGATCCAACGCGTGCTCTCCGACGCCACCTCCGGCACCACCGGCGCGGCCAAACGCGTGTTCTATACCGAGGGTGACTGCGCGCACACGGTCGAGCTATTTATGGCCGGCCTGGGCGAGCTGATCTTTCCCGGCAGCGTCTCCATGATCTGCTTTCCCTTCTCCGGACCCCACGGCCTCGGGGAGCTGATCGCGGAAGCGATCGAGGGTCTCGGAGCGAGACCGCTCCGACTTGGCGTCGGGCTCAGCTACGGCGAATTTGCCAAGCTGCTGGAAAAAGAGAGACCGGATACCTTCGTGGGCATGCCGGTGCAGCTCCTCTCGCTGCTGCGCGTCTGCGGGCGGGGCAGCCTGCGGCGGGCTCTTGTCAGCGGTGACGCCTGTCCCGATGCTGTTCTCAGGGGCTGCGAGGAGATCCTGCAAAGCCGCCTCTTTCCCCATTACGGTTCCCGGGAGATGGCCCTGGGTGGCGCGATCACCTGCCCCGCTCATGCGGGGATGCACCTGCGGGAAAACCATGTGATCGCTGAGATCGTGGACGAGGCCGGGCGGCCGCTCCCGCCGGGCGAGACCGGGGAGCTGGTCATCACCACCGTCGGCATGGAGGCCATGCCTTTGATCCGCTACCGCACCGGAGACTATACCCGGGTGATCCCGGACAAGTGCCCCTGCGGCAGCGAAGTGCTGCGGCTCGATACCGTGCGCCGGAAGGAGACGGCGGAGCTGGCAGCGCTGGACGAGAAGCTGTTCTCGCTGCCCTTCGTTTGTGACTACCGGGCGGAGAGACGAAACGGACGGCTGCATCTCCAGATCCTGACCTGCGGCGAGGGCAGGCTGCCCGCGCTGGACGCCGAAACAGAACTTCGCCCGGTGAGACCGGAGGACCGCAGCCTGTATGCGGGGAAAAGAAAGGTGGAGGAAATATGACGGAAATCGAAAAGAAACAGACAGAAGAGCGTTGCTGCTGCCCGCCTTCTCCCGTGGTGGACAGAGCGCAGCATAAAACGGGCTGCCTTCTCTGCGGCAAGCCCCTGGTCTATTTTGACCAAACACGTCCGCTGCGCTGCGCCGTCTGCGGCAGAGAGGCCGACGCAAACGCCGCCTGTGAAGACGGCCACTTCGTTTGCGACAGCTGCCATGAGTCTGCCTCCATTGCCTTCTTCGTACCGCTTCTGCTTGCCAGCGCGGAGAAAGACCCGCTCAAGCTCTTTGAGCAGGTGGTCGCGCTGCGCCAGGTGCACATGCACGGGCCGGAGCATCACGTCATCGTCCCCTGCGTGCTGCTGACCGCCTACCGCAACAACGGCGGCGGGATCGAACTGGAAAAAGCGCTGCGCGAGGCGGTGCGCCGCGCCTCCCAGGTGCCGGGAGGCGCCTGCGGCTACTGGGGCGTCTGCGGCGCGGCGGCGGGCGCCGGGATCTACATGAGTATTCTGCTGGGTTCCAACCCCGTCCACAAGGAGGCATGGCCGATCCCGCAGCGGCTGGTCGCCGATGTTCTCAATACGATTGCCGATGTGGGCGGGCCCCGCTGCTGCAAGCGCACCGGACGGCTTGCCATCACCCGCGCTGCGGCCTTTACGGAGGAGCTGCTGGGGGTGGAGATGCCCCTGGGCAAGGTCGCGTGCCGCTATTTCCGCACAAATCGGGAGTGCCTGTATCGCGACTGCCCCTATTTTCCCGCTTCTCCTTGAGAGAAAGAGGGACAGCCCACAGCCGAAGCCCCGGGCTTAGAAAGCCAAACAGAGCTGCCGTGCGCACGGCAGCTCTGTTTGGCTTTCTTGGTATACGAGCCCGGAGGAGGGAGCTTTACGGGAGCAGATCCGCGAGCACGCCGTCTGCGCCGAGCGCGCCGCACTTGCGGCCCAGCTCGGTCAGCTCCGCCTCCAGCGCATCGGAAAAGTCGAGGCCGGTGACCTTGCGCTCCTCGATGAGCCGCGCCTCGATCTCGCCGGGCATGAAGATCTCCTTCACGCCGGCGGCAGTGCGGCTGTTCTTGATCATCGAGGCATAGAGCGCGGCGTGCTCCTTGAAGCGATCCACGTCGATGAAATGGGCGATGTCCAGCAGGATCACGGCAAAGCCGGTCTTCTCGGGCCGCATGTCCTCCACGAAGGGGATCTCGGGGCTGGTGAGCGCGTCGGACAATACGCCGCCGAACATATCGACAAAGACGGCCAGTCCGTAGCCCTTGTGGTCGCCCATGGGGCGGACGCAGTAGGCGGCGTGGGGGTCGGTGGTGGGCTTGCCGTCATAGTCGTTGGCCCAGCCGGCGGGCATTTCCTTGTTCTCCCGGCGATAGGCCTGCACCTTGCCGATGGCGACGCCGCTGGTGGAGACGTCGATGACGATGGGACGGACCGGATTCGTTGTCGGGCAGCCGAGGATGATGGGGTTCGTGCCGATCAGCCGATCCGCGCCGCCGTAGGGCGCCATGCAGGGATAGGTGTTGCTGACCACGATGCCGATCACATTGTCCTCCGCCATGCGGTGGCCATAGTAGCCGCCGCAGCCGATGTTGGCGCTGTTGCGCCCGACGCCGGCGGCCACGCCGAACTTGCGGGCCCGCTCCAGCACCGCGTCATAGACGCGGTTTACCGCCACGATGCCGGAGCCGCCGCCGCAGTCAAAGGCCAGGGAGGCCTCCGCATCCTTCACACAGCGAAAATCCGGCTGCGCCACCAGAGCGCCGGCCATATACTGCCGCAGATAGATGCAAAGGCGGGAGAGACCGTGGGAATAGGTGCCGGTGAAGTCCGAGTGGGTGACGACGGCGGCGAGAGAGGCGGCGTCCTCTGCCGAGACGCCCTGCGCCATGACCAGCCGCTGGATGAGGGTGATTTCCTGCTCATAAGAGAGATGGATCATCGGGGGTACCTCCTTGCTTGATCAAGTTTTTCAGAATGTTTTCAGGCCCGCGGCAAAGCCCCGCTGCTTGCCCCTCGGCGGGGACAGAAGGGCGGTGGGAGGCGCGCCGCCGGGCGGCTCCTCGCGGGGAAGGGAGGGGGCTATGGCCGCTCCGCCGGGATCCGCCTCCCGCACAGGAGCTGCCCGCATACCCGCACACTTTAATCATATACCAAAATGAAGCACTTGAAAAGAGGGTTTTGCTGATTTCGGTCCGGTTTTAAGGATCAGACAGAGAATTGTGCGCAATGTCTTGAAAAACGGTCCGCTCTTCGCTATAATAGTTAGTGATGTCTAACATGCCTTGCATCGAAACGGCGCAGCGGCCCGAAGAGGGCCGCCCGGAAGCGATGGCGGGCACAGAGAAGAAGCAGACGATCAAATGGTTCAAGGGAGGGCAAAAGATGAAAAAGCAGGTCTTTCGTGTCAACACCGACGGCTTCAACGGCGCGTGGTATCCCTGCGCCGCGCCGAGCAGGTGCGGCATCCTCCTCATGCTGGGGGACAGCGCGGAGGATCGCATGGCGTCCTGCGGGGCCAAGTGGCTGAACCGTCAGGGGATCCATGTCCTGGCCATGTCCCCGGAGAAAAAGGATTACGGGCACCACAGCATCCCCCTGGAGCGCTTCGGCAAGGCCATTGCCTTTCTGAAGGCGCAGGGCATTGATAAGCTGGGCGTGGTGGGCGCCTCCACCACCGGCATGATGGCTCTGCTGGCGGCGTCCTATTATCCGGAGCTTTCGCTCACGATCGCCATCTCGCCCCCGGACTTCGTCATGGAGGGCTTCTATCAGGACGGCAAGGACGGCATGCATGAGCGCCCCGGCGACGGGGAATCCACCGTCACCTGGCAGGGCGAGCCGCTGCCCTATCTGCCCTATGCCTACCGCCACCCGGAATATTGGCAGCGGATCGTGGCGGATTCCAAAGCGGGCGGCGACAAGATCGCCTCCCGGAAGATGTTTGACGAGTCCGAGCGCCGCCATCCCATTCGGGAAGAGGAGCGGATCAAGGTGGAAAAGATCCGGGGAAAGCTCATTTTCATCGGGGCGGAGGACGACGTACTGTGGGATACCTGCCGCTATATCCGCCGGATGGAGAAACGCCTGGAGGCGCTTCCCCATGACAGCAGCTATGAAAGCTGGCTTTACGAGCACGGAACCCACTTCGCTTTTCCTCAATCCCTGCTGAAGAGCATGCTCCCGCTGGGCTCCGGCCTTCTGGTTTCCTTGATGTTCAAGGCCGGAAAAGAGCACCCGAAGGAGTGCAGACAGACGCGCATCGACATTGACCGGCGGCTCAAGAAGGCTCTGGCGGAATGGTGATCGACAGGAGGATAGAAAAATGGCGCTTCTCAGAAAATTTTTCAATCAGACCCGAAAGCCGGAGGGCTTTCTCGGAAAACTGATGCTCAGCGGCATGAACAGCGGCCACGCGAAACTGGCGGACTGGGGCTTTGCTCACCTGCCCGCACTCACGGTGACCGCGGCCGGCGAGCGCTACCGCGCCATCGGCCGCGCCATGGAGGTGCCCTATATCGACAGCATGAACGATGAGGACGCCGCCAAGGCTACCATCGCCGCCGTCAAGAAGCTGGGCGCCGACGTGGGCATCCCCGCCGACCTCAAGGAGATCGTCAAGGACGAGGACGTGCTGTTCCTGTCCGAGTCCGCCTTTGCCGACGCCTGCTGCCCGGGCAACCCCCGCGACACCAGTGTGGAGGAGATCGCCGCCCTCTACCGCAGCCTGATGTAAGATAAATACCGAGCGAAGCGGATCCATGCACAAATCCCGTAATTCTCTGCAGAAAAGCAGGGAATTACGGGATTTTCTCTGACCCTCTGTCAGGCAGAGATCCGAAAAAAGATCCGAAAACGCCTTGTATCCGCGTTTTCGGATCTTTTTTTGTTATTTGCCAGGAGGGAAAGGGGAGAGCTTTCAGCGTGTGCTGCCGCCCCAGACGGGGCTGGTCTGCACATAGATCCAATAGAAGGGGCGGTCGGGCGCCGTGATCCGGTTGATCAGCATCGTGGCGGCCAGCCGGCCGATGTCCGCGGTGGGGATCCGGGCGGTGGTCAGAGGCGGCTCCACCACGCTGGCCTCCGGCGAACCGTCAAAGCCCGCCACCATCACGTCCTCCGGGATGCGCAGGCCCCGCTTTTTCAGCGCGGTCATCAGGTGGATGGCCAGATAGTCGTTGGCGCAGACAAAGGCGTCCGGCAGCTCCGGCATGGCGTCCAGCTGCGCCAGCAGCCAGTCCGTCTCCCCATAGGGGGCGCTGTCCGGCGCAAGGATGCAGAGCTCCCGGTCGAGAGGCAGACCCGCGTCCCGCAGGACGAGACCGTAAGCAAACCAGCGCTCGTAGAAGCTGTTGCAGTGCTCAATATCCCCCACAAAGCCGATCCGTCGGGCGCCGGCCCGGATCATGCGGTTTACAAGCTCCAGCACGCTTGTCACGTTTTCCATGGAGACAAAGTCGCTTGCGACGGCTTCCCGGCGGATCCGGGCATAGCCGTCCACAAAGACGGTGGGGATGCCCAGGGAGCAGATCATGTCCAGATAGTCCCGGTCAAAGAGCTCGATGCCCAGGATGCCGGCGGTTTCCTCCAGCTTCAGGTGGGGAGGCAGCCGTTTCTCTGCCAGCTCCTCGGAGGAGATCTCGTAAATTTTTATGGTATAGCCGGAGCGGCTGATATGGTCGGTGAAGCTGGTGATGAAGAAGACGCCGAAATTGTGGCTCATCAGCTTGTGCTGGGTCAGCAGGGCAATGTTGCCCCGGTTGAGGGCGGCTGCCTCGGAAAGCTCCTCCGGCGGCTGGTAATAGCCCAACTCCTGGGCCTTGCCGAGAACCAGCTTTTTCGTTGCTTCCGGGACGGCGCCCCGGTCATTGAAAACCTTGGAGACGGTGTTGCGGGACAGACCGCAGGCCTCCGCAATATCTTGCATGGTAACGCGTTTCAGTGCCATGTGTGATACCTTTCTTGGATCCTACATTAATATATTAAAATCATAACACAGAGAAAACTGAAAATCAAGGTTTACGTTTTGTAAATCTGATTTTGACGTTTTTTGGTGACTTTGCATAAATGGAAGAAGCCTACGCTGACAAATGTTACAAACAGTAAAGCGCATGCACATTATTTATTGACAATCTGTGAACTCGCATTTATACTAATACTGTACAATTGTTTACATTTTGCACATTTATGGCCGCAAGATGGAAACAACGGATTTTTCGGGATCCGGCAAACCGTGAAAAGTAACAAAAAGGAGGAAACAGGAAGCATGTCAGAAGTCATCCTGAAGGGACTGAAAAAGGTCTACGACAACAAGGTGACCGCCGTACACGACGTGAACCTGCACATCGCAGACAAAGAGTTCATTGTTTTGGTCGGACCTTCCGGCTGCGGAAAGTCCACTACCCTGCGCATGGTGGCCGGCCTGGAGGAGATCTCGGACGGCGAGCTGTACATCGACGGCAGACTCGTCAACGACGTCGCCCCCAAGGACCGGGATATCGCCATGGTTTTCCAGAACTACGCCCTCTACCCGCACATGACCGTGTATGACAACCTGGCCTTCGCCCTGAAGCTGCGCAAGACCCCCAAGGCGGAGATCGACAAGAAGGTGCGCGAGGTGGCGGAGATCCTGGACATCACCCAGTATCTGGAGCGCAAGCCCAAGGCCCTCTCCGGCGGCCAGCGGCAGCGCGTGGCCATCGGCCGCGCCATGGTGCGCGACCCCAAGGTGTTCCTGATGGACGAGCCCCTGTCCAACCTGGACGCCAAGCTCCGCAACCAGATGCGCGCCGAGATCATCAAGCTCCGCTCCCGCATCGACACCACCTTCATGTACGTCACCCACGACCAGACCGAGGCCATGACCCTGGGCGACCGGATCGTCATCATGAAGGACGGCTACGTCAACCAGATCGGCACCCCCCAGGAAGTGTTCAACAAGCCCGTGAACCTGTTCGTCGCCGGCTTCATCGGCATGCCCGTCATGAACTTCTTTGACGGCTGCAAGCTCCTCAAGGAACAGGGCAAGTACCTTGCCGAGATCCGCGGCGTGAAGTTCGAGCTCACCGAGTTCCAGCAGAAGGCCCTGGCCCAGAACAAGGTGGAGCCCTGCGACATCGTGGCCGGCATCCGTCCCCAGCATGTGACCGTGGGCGAGGGCCAGCTCAGCGCCAACATCGAGGTCAGCGAGATGATGGGCAGCGAGTACAACATCCACGCCCGCTGCGGCGAGGACGAGGTCGTCATGCTGATCCCCACGGTGGATCTGGAAACGGACGTCTCCATGGGCAGAACCGTGCAGTTCACCACCCGCCCGGGCCTGATCCAGCTCTTTGACAAGGAGAGCGGCAAGAACCTGATCTGGTATGACGAAGAGTCTGCCTCCAAGGACGCGCCCGTCTGCAAAGCCTACGAGTTTTAAAAATTGGGAGGACAACGATGGCAGCTGTGAAAAGTGCACCGAAGGCGTCTCTCCTCTCGAAAAACGAGCCTTCGGGTCCGGTGCTTGAGAACAAAAAGCTCAAGGCCCTGAAAGAAAACGCGCCCTTCCTGATCATGATCTTCCCCGCGGTGCTGGTGGTATTCCTCTTCAACTACCTGCCCATCTACGGCGTGCTGATCGCGTTCCAGGACTTTATGCCCGGCGACAAGATCCTGTCGGACACCACCATCTGGGTGGGCTTCGACAACTTCACCCGCTTCTTCTCCGATCCCCAGTTCTGGCCCCTGATGAAGAACACCTTCCTCATCTGCATTTACGGCTTCATCATCGGCTTCCCCCTGCCCATCCTGGTTGCTCTGATGCTGAACGCGCTCAAGGGCAAGCGGACGGCCAAGTTTCTGCAGACGATCTTCACCGCGCCCCACTTCATCTCTCTGGTGGTTCTGGTCGGTATGCTGTACCTGTTCTTCGGCACCGACGGCCTGGTGAACAGCATTGTAAAGCATTTCGGAGGAAAGGAGACCTCCTACTTCCTGAATCCCGGCGCCTTCCGGCCCCTGTACATCCTGTCCAGCAACTGGCAGGACTTCGGCTGGAGCGCCATTATCTACATCGCGGCTCTCTCCAACGTGGACCCGCAGCAGCATGAGGCCGCCATTCTGGACGGCGCCACCCGCTTCCAGCGCGTGATCCACGTGGATCTGCCCGCCATCATGCCCATGATCAGCGTCATGCTCATCATGTCCATCGGCGGTCTGATGGGCGTGGGCTACGAGAAGGCCCTGCTGATGCAGACCGACGGCAACATCGAAGTCAGCCAGCTGATCTCCACTTATGTGTACCAGCGCGGTCTGACCGGCGTGCCCGATCAGGCTTACGCTACCGCCATCGGCCTCTTCAACTCCGTCATCAACGTAATACTGCTGATCATTGCCAACACGACCAGCAAGAAGTTCTCCGAGAACTCGCTGTGGTAAGGAGGGGAAAGAGATGACGAAAAGAAAGAACGCCCTTCGGGATACCGCGGGCGATAAAGTATTCTACATAATCAACGGCTTTTTCCTGCTCCTGCTTGCCATTATCATCGTCTACCCCCTCTACTTCATCATCATCGCCTCCATCTCCGAGCCGGAGGCTGTGCTGAAGGGCGAGGTGGTGCTCTACCCGGTGCGCATCACGCTGGACGGCTTCGCCAAGATCATGGAGCGCAGCGACGTGTGGCGCGGCTACCTGAACACCATCATCTACACCGGCCTCACCGTTATCCTGTCTCTGATCGTGACGATCCCCGCCGGCTGGGCGCTGAGCCGCAAGACCCTGCCGGGGAAGAAGTTCTTCATGATCTACTTCATCATCCCCATGTTCTTCGGCGGCGGCCTGATCCCGTTCTACAACGTCATGAGCAGCCTGGGCCTGATCAACACCATGTGGGCGGTGATCCTGCCTTCGATCCTGTCGGTGTGGAACCTGTTCATGTCCAAGACCTTCTTTGAATCCAGCATCCCCAACGGCCTCATCGAAGCTGCCAAGATCGACGGCGCCGGCCAGTTCCGCATCTTCGCCTCCGTGGTCATCCCCCTCTCCAAGGCGGTCATCGCGGTCATGGCGCTCTACTACGCCGTGGGTCAGTGGAACAGCTACTTCAACGCCATGATCTTCCTGACGGATGAGACCAAGTACCCCCTGCAGCTGGTGCTGAAGGAGATCCTGATCGCCTCCGAGACCACCACCGGCGGCAGCGGCGAGACGATCCTCCAGCAGTTCCGTCTGGCCAACCAGCTCAAGTACGTCTCCGTTATCGTCTCCAGCCTTCCCGTCCTGTGCCTGTACCCCTTCGTGCAGAAGTACTTCGCCCAGGGCGTGATGATCGGCTCCCTCAAGGAGTAAACCCCAAACATTTTCAAACAGGAGGAACAGTATCACATGAAAAAATGGATTGCATGCCTTTTGCTGATCGCCATGACCCTGGCTCTGGCGGCCTGCGGTGGCGGCGGCAGCTCTTCCAAGGCTGCCAGCTCCGATGTGGACAAGCTGGTGAGCGAGTACGGCTTCCAGTGGACCGATCCTAAGGCCCCCATCCTCAATGAGAAGGGCGCCCAGGAGCTGAGCTTCACCGTCTACTCTTCCAAGAACGCCTCCGCGCTGGACTACAACGACATGAAGATCATGCAGGATCTGTATGCCAGCACCAATGTCTACGTGTCCTGGGAGAACGTGTCCGAGTCCGTGTATTCCCAGCAGAAGAACCTGATCTTCGGCAATGCGGACAACCGGCCCGACGCCATCTACCACGCGGGCATGAGCTCCGGCGAGATCATCAAGTACGCCCGCCGCAACGTTCTGGTCCCCATCAGCGATTACCTGGAGTACATGCCCAACTTCTCCAAGCTCCTGGAGGAGCGCCCCGACATCAAGGCCCAGCTCATTAACGTGGAGGACGGCAAGATCTACTCCCTGCCCCGCATCGAGGAGATGGGTCTGCTGCAGAACCCCAACATCCTCTTCCTGAACAAGAACTGGGCTGCCGCGGCCATCGAGGCCGGCGCTGTCCACGGTGTGAGCGTTGACGATCTGAAGGACGGCCTGACCCTGAACTCCGACCAGATGACCGAGATGCTGACCTACTTCCGCGACAACGACATGAACGGCAACGGCAAGACCGACGACGAGCGCCCCCTGAGCTTCGTCTACAACAACTGGCAGGGCAACCAGTGCGACCTGTACGGCATGTTCGGCCTGAACGACAACCTGGAGCACCGTGTCATCGTGGACGGCAAGGTGACCTACACCGTCCAGGACGAGCGCTTCAAGGAAGCCTCCAACTTCATCGCCAAGTGGGTCGCCGACGGCCTGATCCCCAAGGTCTGCTTCGAGCAGTCCCAGGATAACTTCCTGGCCAACGGCAAGGGTCTGGAGACCTACGGCGCCTTCTACTGGTGGGAGAGCGAGACCGTCGTCTCCAATCCCGAGAACTACATCGTCTGCGCCCCCATCGTCGGCCCCCACGGCGACCAGACTGTCTGCCTCTCCAATAACCCCGAGGTCAGCACCGGCGAGGTCGTCATCTTCTCCGACTGCGAGAACGTGGAAGTGCTGCTGGCCTACTTTGACCGCTACTACGATCCCATGATCTCCGCCCAGATCAACTACGGCCCCATCGGCATCGTCTATGAAGAAGAGCTGGACGAGAAGGGCATGCTGGTTCAGAAGGAGCTGCCCGAGGGCGTCACCACCGACGAGCTGCGTCTGCAGAACGCCCCGCTCGGCATCATCTACCTGGGCGAGTACGCCTGGAACAACGTGGTCCACATGGAGCCCCGTGCCCAGCTGCGTCTGGAGCGCCTGACCGCCTACGTCACCCCCTACGTTCCCGAGAACGTGAAGCCCTGCCCCAACCTGCAGTTCACCCTGGAAGAGCTGAACACCCTGACCAACTACGAGACCAACTACAACGACTATGTCCGCACCAACGTGATCCGCTGGCTGCTGAACGGCGGCGTGTCCGACTCCGATTGGGAGTCCTTCCAGAAGGATCTGAGCGGCAAGGTGAACCTGGACGGCATCCGCGAGGTGTACCAGGCTGCCTATGACCGCTATGCCAACGGCTGATAAAAGCGGGAGGAATTTGAAATGAAGAAACTGCACAGCATCCTGGCGCTGCTGCTTGCGCTGGCCCTGGCCTTCTCTCTGGCGGCCTGCGGCGGCGAGGAGAGCAAGCCTGCCGACGATGAGAACAACACCGCGCCCAGCATCACCGGCGTTGCCGACGGCAGCGTGGAAGCCGGGCATGAGTTTGACGCCCTGGCCGGCGTCACCGCCACCGACGCCGAGGACGGCGACCTGACCGCCCAGATCGTCATCGACTCCAGCCCCGCTCTGGACTTCCAGAACGGCAAGGCCACGCCCCCCACTGCCGGCGACTATGAGCTGACCTACACCGTCACCGACAAGGGCGGCAAGACCGCTACCGCTTACGCGACCCTGACCGTCACCCGCGCCACCGGCGAGCCCGTGGTCTACAAGGCCTTTGATTTCAGCCTCCATGCCGAGCCCGAATCCTTCGGCTGGGAAGCCCGCGTGAGCGAGAACGCCGAGGCGGAGGGCACCTTCAAGCAGGGCGCCTGCGTCTTTGACATCGTCAATCCCGGCGAGGGCGACGGCGACGTGCAGCTGGTGAGAGCCGGCTACGCCCTGGAGAAGGCCGACTACCGCGTGAAGATCTGGGCCAAGTCCACCGTCCCCACCTATGCGCACTTCATCGTCCGCGACGAGAACGCGGAGGAGTGGACCACCTTCGGCGCCGTGTGGAACGCCCGCATCGGGGAGGAGATCGCTCCCATCGACCTGACCTTCACCTCTGAGGGCGAGGGCAGCGCCGAGATGATGCTGAACCTGGGTAAGATCACCCCCAACCCGGACAATGCCGAGGACACCACCCCCGAGAACTTCACCGTGACCATCGACAAGATCGAGATCTACAAGATCACCGGTGAGGAGACCGAGACTCCCGTTTACACCGCTGACTTCACCACCGGCGAGGGCCTGACTGTGGAAGCCGGCGACGGCGCCGAGGCCGAGGCTCGCTTTGAGGGCGACACGGCCGTGACCGCCATCAGCGCCTATCCCACCGACGGCGGCGTCTGGAGCATCAAGGCCAATCTGGGCCTGGGCGGCCAGACCATCGAAGAGGGCGCGAAGTACTACTACCGCTTCACCGTGAACGCCACCGGCGGTCTGGAGGGCGAGTGCCTGGTGGAGAGCGAGACCCTGTACCATGAGGCCCGCACCCACTTCAACGGCATCTCCGTTCCCGCCGGCGAGGACACCGTGATCTCCGGCACCTTCACCGCTGAGCGCAATATTGAGGATCCTGTCATCCGTCTGCAGATCGGCAACGCCCCCGCCGGCGTCACCGAGAACACCATCACCTTCACCAATGTGGAGTTCGGCCTGCTGGAGGGCGACAAGGAAGTGGAGAAGACCATCGAGAGCTTTGCTCCTCTGGGCAAGGGCACCCAGCTCAACGGCACCGGCGAGTGCCTCTGGGAGACCTTCAACGGCACCGATGAGGACAACGAGCGCGGCGTCGGCACCATCTGGCTGGAGAACGGTAGCCTGTTCTACCGCATCGACAACGGCGGCAGCGTTGACTGGCACAACAAGCTCATCTGCCCGGTGGAGCTGCCTGCTGACAGCTACTTTACCGTGGAGATCACCGCCAAGGCCTCCAAGCCTGTATCCTGCGGCTTCTTCCTGAACCCCGCCGGCGGCTGGGATCCCCGCATCTCCGAGAGCATTGACTTCACCACCGAGGAGCAGACCTTCACCTTCACCACCACCGACCCCTTCATCACCGATATGAACGTGGAGCTGCTGTTCCAGTTCGGCTCCGCCGACCTGGCCGCGCTGGGCGAAGTGACCATCGAGTTCACCAACGTCACCATCTACCAGATGCCCATCATGTAATCAAGAACTCGCGCTTATCGCGCTCGGCTTGCGGGGGAACGCCTCGCTTGGTCGGCGCGAGGGCTCGCACAGCTCGCCTTTAAGGTGTTTTTGCCGTGGCAAAGCTACAGCAAAAACGAATGGAATTCCCTTTGAAGGCAGTAAAAAATGATATAGGGAGGATGTTTTTCATCCTCCCTATCCCCCTAATGTATGGAGGTTCTTATGAGTAAGAAAATTATCTCTCTTCTTCTTGCCCTGTGCATGACTGTGGCGCTGCTGGCCGGCTGCGGCGGCTCTGAGGGCTCCGCGGGCTCTTCCGACAGCAGCTTCGCGCAGCCCGACTATGACAAAGACTTTTCCACACTCCGCACTCCCGGCAGCCAGGAGGACGCCTATGACTACCAGCTGTTCTTCCTCCCGGAGAAGGACGGCGTGAACCAGCCCTATGTTGGCGACCCCATGCCCTTCTATGAGGACGGTGTGTTTTACATCTACTACCTCAAGGAGGGCGGCGACTCCTACAACCACTCCGTCTACCTGACCACGACGGAGGATTTCCTCACCTTCACCGAGTATGACGAGCCTGTCCTGGAGGCCAGCCGTGACGGCGGGCAGGACGGCTGGATCGGCACCGGCTCCGTTGTGAAGGTAGGGGAGAAGTACTACTTCTTCTACACCGGCCATGCCGGCTCCGACTCCTATGAGTACAAGGAGAAGATCATGGTGGCCGAGGGCACGAGCCCCACTTCCTTCACCAAGGTGGAGGGCTGGGAGCTGACCCCGCCCGCCGAGCTTGGCCAGAAGAACGACTTCCGCGATCCCCAGGCCTATTACAACGAGGAAAAGGGCGTGCTGGAGCTCACTGTCACCGCGGCCCAGGGCGGCGTCGCCCGGGTGGTGAAGTTCACCATGGCCAAGGATCTGAAGGGCTTCGAGTATGAGGGCGTGATCCTCACCGACCCCACCGGCGCCTTCTGGAACCTGGAGTGCAGCGACACCTTCCGCCTGGGAGACCGCTGGTACATCACCTACTCCGGCCAGGACGACACCCTGTGGTATGCCTCCTCCGAGAACCGCTACGGCCCCTATGACGAGCCCCGCCGCATCGACGGCAAGCTCTTCTACGCGGCCAAGCATGTGGAGGACGGCGAAAACAGCTACATGGTGGGCTGGGCCAGACGGTCCGAGTCCCCCTCCTCCACCCAGGAGGTCTCCGCCTGGGGCGGCAACCTGATCGTCCAGCAGCTGGCCCAGGGAGAGGACGGCAGTCTGATCCTGAAGCCTGTGGAGGCATACAGCGAGTCCTTTGTTGACCGCAGAGAGCTGCGGCTGGAGGGCGAGACCGCCTCTGTCACCGCCGGCGCCCGCTACAGCTTTACCGAGGCCTTCACCTCCTATGAGCGCTTCCTCATCACCGGCGAGTTCAGCTTCACCGGCACCGGCAGCTTCGGCCTGGCCTTTGACTTCAACGGCCGGGAGGATAAGTACAAGCTCATTTCCCTCAATCCCGCCGACGGCACCCTGAGTCTTGTCTTCAACGAGGGCTCCACGCCCATCACCGAGACCGCCGTCACGCTGGAGGCCGGCAAGACCTATTCCTTCACCTATCTGCAGGAGGGCTCCGTGGGCACCTTCTATGTGGACGGCCAGGCTGCCCTGACGGTGCGGCTCTACGGCGTCAGCGGCAAGTCCGTGCGTCTCTTCGCGGAGAACAACACGGTGGAATGGACGAACCTGCGCGAGTACACCCTGCCTCAGGAGGTCGCCTATGAAGCGGCTGCTTAGTATTGACAACCCGATCATGCGGTTTGTCATCAAGATCTTTGACTGCATGATCCTGAGCGTGCTGTGGCTGGTCTTTTCGCTGCCCGTCATCACCATGGGCGCCGCCACCGCCGCGCTCTATTCCGCGGTCTATCACCACATCATCCGGGACGAGAGCTATCTGTGGAAGTCCTTCTGGAACGCTTTCAAGGAGGATTTCAAGCGCGCCACCCTGTCCTGGCTGCCGCTGCTGGCGATGGTGCTGTTCCTTCTCTATGACCTGATGGCGCTGCGCCTGCTGATCCATCAGGGCCACCCCCTGGGCCGCATGTTCGGCATCATCCTGATGCTGCTCTTTGTGGCGGGGGTCTGGGAGGTGTATCTCGCCGCCTATACCGCCCGCTTTCAGGGCGGCGTCAAGGACATGCTGCGCTACAGCTTCTACCTGATGATGGCGCACCCGCTGCTGTCTCTGGGCGTGATGGTTGCCCTTGTGGGCGCCGCGTTCTTTATCCTGATGGTGCCGGGGCTGGCTGCCATGCTGCCCGCGGTGGCCATGTGGCTCTCCAGCAGCCTGGTCGAGCAGGCCTTTCGCAAGCATATGCGTCCGGAGGACCTGGAAAAAACGAAAGAAGAGGAAAAGGAATCATGAACCAGCGTTTGCTGTTTGCCCGAGCCTATGAAGAGGAAGCACTCAAACAGATCCCGGACAAGGAGCGGCCGCAATTCCATCTGAGCCCCTGCGTGGGCTGGATGAACGATCCCAACGGCTTCTCCTACTACAAGGGAGAATACCATCTGTTCTATCAGTATAACCCCTATAAGACCGAGTGGGACGATATGCACTGGGGCCATGCGGTAAGTCCGGATCTGCTCCACTGGCGCTATCTCCCGGCAGTCCTGGCCCCGGACGAGTGGTACGACGGGGACGGCTGCTTCTCCGGCAGCGCCATTGAGCTGCCGGACGGACGGCAGCTGCTGATGTACACGGGCGTGCGCAAGCTGAGCCGGGACAGCACCGACGACCTGCAGGTGCAGTGTCTCGCGGTGGGGGACGGGCTGAACTACACGAAATACCCGCAAAACCCCGTCCTCACCGGGGACGACCTGCCCGCCGGGCTCAGCCCCTACAATTTCCGCGACCCCAAGCTCTGGCGGGAGGAGGACGGCAGCTATCGCTGCCTGGTCGGCGCCTGTGACGCGGAGCAGAAGGGCAGACTGCTGCTCTACCGCAGCGAGGACGGCTTCTCCTGGCGCTTTGAGAGCGTGCTGGCGGAAAACGACGGGCGCTTCGGCCTCATGTGGGAGTGCCCGGATTTCTTCCGGCTGGAAGGCCAGGACGTGCTGCTGGTGAGCCCCCAGTTCATGCTGCCGGAGGGCTTTGAGTACCATAACGGCAACGGCACCGTCTGCATGATCGGCCAGCTGGACGGGGAGAGGAAGCATTTTTCCTACACTCACCACCAGGCCATCGACTACGGCATCGACTTTTATGCCCCTCAGACCATCCTCACCCCCGACGGACGGCGGGTGATGATCGCCTGGCTGCAGAACTGGGACGCCTGCCAGAACGGGCGGAAGGAGCAGCTCTGGTATGGCCAGATGTGCCTGCCCCGGGAGCTGAGCATCCGGGAAGGGCGGCTGTACCAGCAGCCTCTCCGGGAGCTGGAGCAGTATCGCCGCAACCGGGTGGAGTACAAAAATATCACCGTGGGGGACGAAACGGTCTTGCCTGAGATCGAGGGGCGCTGCGTGGAGCTGCTGCTTACCGTTCGCCCCAAGGATCCGGAAAAGCTGTTTCAGAAATTCTCCCTGCGCTTTGCAAAGAACGAAAAATACCGCAGCAGCCTGAGCTTCCGTCCCCACGAGTCCGTGGTGAAGATCGACCGGAAGTGCTCCGGCTCCCGCCGGGCCATCATCCACCAGCGCCGCTGCCTGGTGCCCGACCGGAAGGGCGAGATCAGCATGCGGGTGATCCTGGATCGCTTCTCGGTGGAGGTCTTCCTCAACGGCGGCGAGCAGGTCATGTCCGCCGTCATCATGACGGAGCAGGACGCCCGGGAGATCGCCTTCCACGCCATCGGGGACGTGGAGATCGACATGGTGAAATACGATCTCTGTCTGGAGGATCGTCTATGAAAAGCATTGATGTGACCGCCCTGGGCGAGCTGCTCATCGACTTTACCGAGAGCGGCCTGAGCGGACAGGGAAATCCCCTGCTGGAGGCCAATCCCGGCGGCGCGCCCTGCAACGTTCTGGCGATGCTGGCAAAGCTGGGGCACAAGACCGCCTTTATCGGCAAGGTGGGCAAGGACAGCTTCGGCCTGCACCTAAAGCAGGTGGTGGAGGAGGCCGGGATCGACGCGAGGAACCTCCTGCTGGACGAGAAGACCCATACCACCCTGGCCTTCGTCCACAAGAAGCCCGACGGCGACCGGGACTTTTCCTTCTACCGTGACCCCGGGGCGGATATGATGCTGCGCCCCGAGGAAGTGCAGGAGGAGCAGATCGCCGCCTCCCGCATTTTCCACTTCGGCTCCCTCTCCATGACCCACCCCGCTGTCCGGGAGGCGACGCGCCAGGCACTGCGCCTTGCGAAAAAGCACGGCTGCCTCATCTCCTTCGACCCCAACCTGCGGGAGCCCCTCTGGCCCAGCCTGGAGGCCGCCCGGGAGCAGATCGCCTGGGGCTTAACCCAATGTGACGTGCTGAAGATCTCGGATAACGAGCTGCAGTGGTTCACCGGGGAGGAGGATTTTGACGCGGGGATCGCCCGGCTGCAGAGCGAGTATCCCATCCCCCTGATCCTGCTGAGTAAGGGCAGGGACGGCAGCAGCGCCTATACCCGCGAGCTGCGGGTGGACGCGGCGCCCTTCCTGCAGGAGAACACCGTGGAGACCACCGGCGCGGGGGACACCTTCTGCGCCTGCGTGCTGCACGACCTGCTGGAGCATGGGCTCGACGGCCTGAGCGAGCCGCGTCTGCACGGGATGCTGCGCTTCGCCAATGCTGCCGCCTCCCTCATCACCACGCGCAGGGGCGCCCTGCGGGTGATGCCCTCCCGGGAGGAGGTGGAGGCCCTGCTGGCCTCCCGTCCGGAAGAAGACAAACCCTGATATTCACCGAAGGAGGATCGTGACATGAAACTGAGAAAAACAGCCCTTGCCGTGCTGCTGCTGGCGGCGCTGCTGCTGACAGCCTGCGGCGCGGGGCAGACGGCAAGCCCTGTCCAGGCGGAGAGAGGCACCACGGCGCGCGCCTCTCTGACCGAGGGCTACTATTTTCAGACTCTGGCCGCCATGGCGGGGGACAGACCCCTCACCGGTGCCACGGACAACCTGTTCTCCGCCAAGTTTGAGGGGGACAAGGTGGCCGGCACGGCAGAGCCCGTGGACGGCATGTACCGGATCGCGGCTATCCGCACCGACGGGGAAGCCTGGCATGTGAAGCTGGAGTGCAACTATCACACCACCCCGGGCCACGATTACCGGGTGACCTATCACTTCCACTCGGATGTGGCCGGCCTGGTCAAATTCGGGGATCAGCAGGAGTTTTCCATCGTCGCCGGCAACAATACCGTCACCGGCCTGCTGGTGGCAAAGGACGATGTGAGCTATCTGGATCTGCAGCTGGGCGCGCTGCCGCCGTTTGTGATCGACTTCAGCTGCATCCAGGTGGAGGAGCTGACGGACGTAGTCGCTTATACCGACGTGACGCCCAAGGACTTCCGCTTTGACGCGGAGGGCACCGCCGCCGAGCAGCACGATGAGGGCTACGAGCAGGAGCTGAGTCTCAGCGAGACGGAGGCCGTTCTGCGCGTGGGCAAGACCCCCGCGGACGCGGAGGTCTGGAAATCCAAGCTCCTGGTCAAGACCGGGACGACCCTGGAGCCCGGCGCCCGCTACCGCGTCAGCGCCCAGCTTACGGCAAACAAGAGCCTGGATTATGAGATCTGCTACAACAAGGGCGAGAAGGAGAAGGGCTACGCCGCCCGCTACGGTCTGCATCTGGACGCCGGCGCCCCCACCACGGTGGAGCAGATCATCGCCGTTCCCCAGGAGGGGCTGAAGCCCGCCGAGCTGGTGCTGCAGTTTGCCCTGGGCAAGGCGCCGAAGGACGCCGCCGTCACGGTGAGCGGTATTCGGGTGGAGCAGATCCGGGACGGCTACGGCAACGCCCTGCCCGTGGGCTACGCCCTGGATAAGCAGGTCTATACCGGCAAAGAGACCACCCAGCTCATTCCCAAGAGCTATACCAATATCCCGCTTCCCGACTTCTCCTACAGCGGCACGGACACCGTTTCCGAGCGGCACGACGACGGCTATGTGGTGAGCCTGGAGGAGAGCGGCAGCAGCGCTACCCTGAAGATCACCCAGGCGCCGGAGAATCCCGCCGACCGGGGTGTCTGGAAGGCCAAGCTCTACGCCGCCACCGGCGTGACCCTGGAGGCCGGCACCACCTACAAGATCGCCTTCGACCTCAAGTCCACCAACGACCAGGCGGAGTATGAGGCCTGCTTTGACGGCGACTATGAGAACGCCTACGGCGCGCTCTATGGCCGGAGCCTGACGGCGGGCGGCACCGATCATGTGGAATACACCGTGACCCCGGACGTGAGCCACGGCCCCCTGACCCTGCGCCTGCAGATGGGCAAGACCGACACCGCCGCCGGCAACACGGTGACCCTCTCGAACCTGACCCTGGAGAAGCTCACCCCTCAGTATGAGGAGATCGTCACGGTGCCCTACAACACCGGTTCCGTGGGCAATGTGACGGAGGAGCACTACGACGGCATGGAGCAGACGGTCTCCGCCTCCGGCAGCTCCGCTTCTCTGGACATCACCGCTCCCCGCAGCGGCGGCGGGGTCTGGAGCTCCAAGCTCCTGATCCGCACCGGCGTGACCCCGGAGACCAATACCACCTACCGGGTCAGTCTGAAGCTGGACGCCACCGCCGGCACCGGGGATTTCGAGATCCTGTATCAGAATAACGGCGGAGAGCTCTACGGCGGTTCCTGGGGGCTCACGGCGCCCGGCACCTACAGCTCCGACTTTACCGCGCCGGACTCCGGCTGCGGCGAGCTGGTGCTGGTGCTGCAGCTGGGCAACTGTGCCGCACCCAACACCGTCACCGTCAGCGACATCCAGGTGAAGAAGATCAGCAGCAAGGATAGCGAGATCAGCCTGGACGGCTTTGCCTACCCGGTCACCACCGGCGGCAGCAGCGAGACGATCCCCGCGGCCTATGTGGCCGAGAAGCTCTCCCTCTCTGCCACCAGCGAGGCCTGGGACGGCTTTGAGCAGAGCGCCAGCGCCTCCGGCAGCTCCGCAAAGCTCAATATCACCGCTGCCCGCCCTGCGGATGCGGGCGGCGTCTGGAGCTCCAAGCTCTTCGTGAAGACCGGTGTGACACCGGAGGCCGGGCAGAAGTATAAGGTCAGCTTTACCATGTCCGCCACGGCGGATCCCGGCGAGTTCGAGATCAAGTACGATAACGGCGGCGCCGAGGGCGGCTACGGCGGCCAGTGGGGGCAGCGGATCTCCACCGGCAGCTACGGGCTGGAGTTTACGGCTCCGGAGTCCGGCTGCGGCGAGCTGGTGCTGCGCTTCCAGCTGGGCAACAGCCCTGCGCCCAACGAGATCACCGTGAGCAACATCCAGGTGGAGAAGTGGGTGCCGGAGCATACGGAGGAGAGCGGCGGCACTACCCAGAAGAACTCCTTTGATCTGGAGACCAACGCCGGCACCGAAGCCAGTCTCACCGGCGACGGCTCCAGCGCCTCGGTTCTGGTCACAAAGCCCGGGGACGACTGGCACATCAAGCTCTATGCCAAGCCCGGGGTGACCCTGGAGGCGGGCAAGACCTATCAGATCAGCATGAACGTCACCGGCGCCAACGGCTGCCAGGCCTGCTACAAGCGGGTGGGCGGCGAGGAGACCGACTTCGGCTCCGAGACCGTCGGCTCCGGCGCGGTGACCCATACCGTGACCCCCGGCGAGAGCGGCACCCTGGAGATCCTGCTGAAGCTGGGCACCGTCCCGGCGGATACCACGGTCAAGCTCAGCGGGATCAAGATCGTCCAGCAGGGCAAGGAGGCGGAAGGGGAGAACCTGTTCACCGATTCCCTCTCCACCGGCTCCGCCGGCAACATCAGCTTCTGGGCCGAGGGCGCCTACGCGGCGGCCCTCTCCGGCAACGGCTCCTCCGCCAGCCTGGATGTCACGACCGTCCCCGGCGACGGGCGGGAGGCCTGGAAGGTCAAGCTCTTCGTGGAAACGGGAGCTTCCTTGGAGGCGGGCAAGACCTACCGCGTCAGCGCCGATGTGCAGTCCACCGTCGGGATGGACTATGAGATCTGCTACAACAACGGCGGCGAAGAGAAGGGCGTGGGCGCCAAGTACGGTCTCCACGCGGACAGCGCCAAGCAGACCGTGAGCTATGACTTCACGGCGGAGAATCCCGCCGACCTGGTGCTGCAGCTGAACCTTGGCTGGATCCCGGCGCCCGGTACCGTAACCGTCAGCAACGTGAAGGTGGAGGAGATGAAGGACGGCGCCGGCGAGAGCGTGATGCCCTCCTTCCACTATGACAGCGTGGGCAGCATCGACAGCGCGGCCGACGGCGGCTATCTCGTGACCGTGGAGAAGGGCGAATCCTCCGCCACGATGCACATCCTGCAGGCGCCGGAGGAGCGGAATCCCTGGAATGTCAAGCTCTTCGCCCACACGGGCTTCACCCCGGAGAAGGGGAAGGGCTATCGGATCAGCTTTGACGTGGAGGCGGCCAAGCCCCACAGCGCCTTCGAGGTCTTCTATGACGGGGACAGCGAGTCCGCCTACGGACAGCTCACCGGCACCTCCCTGAAGGCCGGGCAGAACAGCGTCTCCTACATCCTCCAGCCCGGGGACAGCAAGGGTCCCCTCACCGTGCAGATCCGTCTGGGCAAGACCGACGGCACCGACGGCAACGACTATACTGTCAGCAACCTGAAGATCGAGGAAGTCACCTTCGAGAAGAAGACCACCAAGGAAAACGTGGAGGCGGCCACCCTCTGGACCCATGAGGACTATGCGGCTTCTCTGGAGAAGCAGGCCAAGCAGGTCACCGTGCGCATGAGCAAGACCCCGGCAGAGGGGCTGGAGCCCTGGAAGACCAAGCTCTTCATCGACACCGGCGTGACCCTGGAGGCCGGCCAGAAGTACCGGATCAGCCTGGACGCCTGCGCCGACGCGGAGACCTATTTCGAGATCTGCTACAACCGGGACGGCGAAGAGAAGGGCTTTGGTGCGATGTACGGCCTGACTGCCGAGCCGGAGACCCATACCTTTGAGTACACCGCCTACGCCACGCGGGACACCCACCTTGTCATCCAGGTCTCCCTGGGCAAGTGCAGCGCTCCCACCGCCTTCACCGTCAGCAATGTCCGGGTGGAGAAGGCCGGGGAGACCGAGCAGCTCTCCCAGCGGGAGTACTGGTTCCCCCAGCTGGGCGCCTCCGTCTGGAACGGCGAGGGGGACGGCTCCCTGCGCATCGCGGAGGATACCTTGCGCTTCTATCTGCCCGCCATCTCCCCGAAGGACGGGGAGAGCAAGCTCAGTGTTGCAGGGCTGCCTCTGGAGCCGGAGCGGAGCTACACCGTCAGCTTCCGGGCAAGAGCGGATAAGGACCTCACCGGCGTCTTCGCCCTGAACCGGAGCGGCGCCTGGGACACCCTGGTGTATGAGGAACTGGCCCTGACCGATCAGTGGCAGGACTTCCGCTTTGAGGTGCCCGCGGGTCAGGCGCAGGAAGCGATCTACGAGCTGCTGTGGCAGTTCGGCTCTGAGCCTAACGCCGCCCTGGGCGGCGCCCAGGTGGAGATCGCGGAGCTCACCGTGGAACCCAACTAAACGCAAAACAGACAGGATCACCGTTTCGGGTGATCCTGTCTGCTGTTATGAGAAAGACATAGCGAGAGCGATCGGGGCAGGACGGGTGCCGTCCTGCCCCTCTTTGTTATGGCTTGTGAGTTCCGGCAGAAAGGAGCGCAGAAGGACAGAAAAAAACAGCAGAAAAAGGCACAAACAGGCTGGGGGAATTGACCTTTTGTGTTGTTTTTAGTATGATAGACAAAAAGCCTGTCTGGGGAGGGGCGACGATGGAACACAGCGATATTCGTTACGCACAGTATGTGCAGATCCTGAAGGAAGAACTGCTGCCCGCCATGGGCTGCACGGAGCCGATCGCCATCGCCTACGCTGCGGCGAAAGCTCGCGCTGTTCTGGGGAATGTCCCGGAGCGGCTGCTGGTGGAGGTCAGCGGCAACATCATCAAGAATGTGAAGAGCGTGGTCGTGCCCCACACGGGCGGCCTCCGGGGCATCCCCGCAGCAGCCGCCGCCGGTACCGTGGCCGGAGATCCGGACGCGGAGCTGGAGGTGCTCTCCCATGTGACGGAGCCTGAGATCGCCACCATGGCGGACTACCTCAAGACCGCCCGGATCGAGGTGCGCCACGCGGACACCGGGCATATCTTCGACATTCAGATCACCGCTTTTGCCGGAGAAGATTCCGCCGCGGTGCGCATCGTGGACTACCACACAAACCTTGTGCTGATCCGGCGCAACGGGGAGACTCTGCTGGAAAAGGAGATCACCCGGGCGGAGGACGGGCTCACCGACCGGAGCTTCATGTCCGTGGAGGGCATCGTGGACTTTGCCGGGAGCGTGGCGCTTTCCGATGTGCGGGAGACCCTGGAGCGGCAGATCGCCTACAATATGGCCATCGCCGAGGAGGGACTGCGGAACAACTACGGCGCCAACATCGGAAAGACCCTGCTGCGGGGGCATGAGGACTGCCTGGAGTATAAGCTGCGCGCCTGGGCTGCGGCTGCCAGCGACGCCAGGATGAACGGCTGCGAGCTGCCGGTGGTCATCAACTCCGGCAGCGGTAACCAGGGCATCACCACCAGCGTCCCCGTCATCGTCTACGCCCGGGAGACGGGGAAAAGCGAGGAGGAGCTGCTGCGGGCGCTGGTCGTTGCAAACCTGGTGACCACCCACCTGAAAACCGGCATCGGCCGCCTTTCGGCCTACTGCGGGGCGGTGAGCGCCGGCTGCGGGGCCGCCGCGGGAATCGCCTGGCTCCAGAGCGGGCGCTTCCACAAGATCGCCCATGTGATCGTGAACGCCGTGGCCGTCACCTCCGGCATCGTCTGCGACGGGGCCAAGGCCAGCTGCGCAGCCAAGATCGCCTCTGCGGTGGACGCGGGGCTGCTGGCGCTCTCCATGTACGAGGGCGGCAACCAGTTCTACGGCGGGGACGGCATCGTGAAAAAAGGCGTGGAGAATACCATCTCCAATGTGGGCAGGCTCGCCCGCTTCGGCATGGAACAGACAGACAAAGAGATCATTGCGCTGATGATGGAGAATTAATACTAACACCTAATAGAAATCTTTGAATCTTTCCGGTCAGAATTGCGCCATGCTTCGTTGCTTCCCTTGACCATATATCTCCATTATGCTCTGCGGGAAGCGCCTCGCCTGTCACAATTCTGCCTCGGAAATCTTTCT
>JAEEGL015086673.1_pt1 | contig 29365 bp, 32 predicted proteins | sample 9134231 | NCBI WGS metagenome assembly JAEEGL01 (sample SAMN16246548, study PRJNA631951) | gut metagenome | biome: gut microbiome; feature: rumen; material: fiber-attached | host: Bos | place: Iran: Karaj | collected 2018-10 | reverse complement strand
CGTCTAAGACGTGAGAAGTTTACCTTAACTAAAGAAGAATTAGATATTATCATTAAGTATTATAATTTTGTCTTAAATATTTATTGTGAAGGTTTCTTTGAACTTGGTTTAGATAAATCGTATGATTCACGTTTTGATTTTATTAAAAAGCTATCTCGTAATTATGCATATGATGATTCAACATATTCTAATATCTTTCATAAAATAGTATTATTTCATCAATATGGTTTATTAAAGTATTTAGATTATGGTATTATACATGATATTTGTGCTAGTTGTAGTTGTTGTACTTTATTAGGATTAGAGAGTAAATTAAAAGAAATGCTACTCAAATATAGACCAGGTGAAGATAAAAAATATGTCTTTGAAGTTGTTGATTATCATAATGTTATTGATAGACTTGTTAATGATTATATTGTTGATGTTACCCATTCAAAGTTTATTTCAAAAGAATATATGAATATTATTATTGAATTTAATAGTCTATCAAATCTATATTATCGAGATGAATATTTAGATATGGATACTAATTATTTATTTGAACCATTTCTAAATTACTTATATTCATACTTTATAATTAATAATTCATTTAATAATGATTACGAGAATGTTATAAAGTTTTTAGATAGTATCTATAATAATTTAGATTTGTTTATTGATAAATTATATATGATAGGTGATCTTGATGCTGATCATGCCTTCGCATATATTGAAGATATTTATAAGAATCCTAATAATAAAGCGAGGATATCATGAACGGATTAGATAAATTTTTGTTGAAGATAACTGCAAGAACAAATGGGATGAAGATTAATAGGAATAACTTAAATAAAGCTATTGAAGGTTATGATAAATTAATTTGTTATTTCTTTGAAACGTTTATCCCCGATGGTATTCATCTAGTTCCATCTAATAAAGTGGTTAATGAAGATTATCGTTATCACTTTCTAGAATCAAGAGAAACTGCTGTCGACAAAACTTTTTATTGGATTTTCATGAAAGTAGTTAATCTTCAATTATTTGGGATATTAAAGTATTTAGATTATGGAATAATATATGAAATATTATCAGAAAACTTCTGTGATTCATTATCAGAACTTAATATGTGTTTGGATAAGATAATTGAAATGTATGATAAAGATCATCCTGATGATTTCATTTTTGATGCTATTAAAGATCATAATGTCATTATTAATTATGTTGATCAAGAAATAGAAAATATTAAATCATCAAAATATATGTCACAAGAATATAAAGAAATTATGAAAATCTTTAGAGAACTATATGATATGTATTACGATGATGAATATTATAAGATGGATAAAGATTATTTATTAGAATCGTACTTAAATATGTTTTATTACTATCTAGTAATTAATGATTTATTTATTAGTGATTATGATAATATTATGAAGTTTTTAACTAATATTAAAAATGATATTCCACTAGCTATTGATCGATTATATTTTATTGGCAAACTTAGTAATAAAGATTATTTAACTTATATTCATAATGAATATCATAATGCGAATAATCTAGAAGCGAGGATACTATGAATGAGTTAGAGAAGAAATTATTAGCTAGAAAATTAAGTTGTAAGAAACCTCCAAATAAAGTAACAGTTGAGTATATTGATAAAATTAGTAAGATTTTTGATTATGTTGTTAATGTATATTTTGAAGGTCGAGATTATGCTAATAAATATATAAAAATGCGTTATGATTTTGCTAAAAAACCAAGTTTACTTCATACGCATGATGATGTACTCTTTTTGGGCATTTTTATAAGAGTAATGACTTTATATGACCATGATGTAATTAATTATTTAGATTATGGTTTATTTAAAACAATTTATGTTCGTAATGGTGTACCTGGTCTTAATGCTTTGTATGAGACATTAAGTGATATGGTAGAAATTGCTATATATGATGAAGATAGAGATAATTATATATATCAGATAACAACAGGTGATAATGGGGTTCTACAAGTTCTTGATTATGTTTTAAGAAATCATTATGAAGATACGCAAGAATCAGAATTTGTAACTGATAATTATCGTGAAGTTATGGCGATGTTTAAGAGTATTATGGATCAATATCATGAGATTGAAAATGATTATGATAATGATTATTATTTTCTTTTTAATCAATATATGAATATGGTTTATTTCTACGCAATTATTAATAACTTAATTGTAGTTGATAAAGATAATTTCATGAAGTTTTTGGAAAGAATCAAAGATAATATGCGTTTAATAATTGATAAACTATATTTTATTGATGATGAATATACTAGCAAAAAATTAATGCCATTAATTGATGAAGAATATAAAAATCCTAGTGTAAGGATTAATATAAGGTGAGGTTTATATGAATTTCATTGAAAGAGGTTTATTAAAGTATAAGTTAGATAAGTATTGTCTAAACGTTAAAGATAATGAATTAGATGAATTAATAAATGACTATAATCATTTATTAGATTACTATTTAGAAGATGAATCTGAAGCATATCTACATCGATTTTCTTTTGTAGTAACCCATAATTCAGCTTTTGAACGTGATGAAGAGATATACTTTAGTATTTTAAAAGATTTAATTATTATCAGAAAGTTAGGTTTAAATAAGTATTTAGATTATTTATTAGTCCTTAGTCATCGTTATCATAATTATGAAGTTGATCGATTAGCTGATTTACTATTATTTCTAAATACCTTTATTGAATATCGTTTTCTTTCTGATGAAAGTTTTATCGAGAAAGTTATTCCTGATAATTTAGATGTTGTTGATTATATGGCAAAACATAATGCTTATGACTTTATTAATAATAAGCATATTGATGATTATTATAAGGAGATTATATGGAAGTATCATGAAATCGTTAAGAAATTAAATATTGAAATATATGCTGAATTTCATAAAGATGATGATCCTGCTAACGATTTAGTTTTTAAACAATTTAATTTATTCATTAATATGTCATATTATTATTTCTTACTTAATTATTCATTTAAAGATAATCATAAAGAAATAATGGCATTTTTAGATGAAATATATAATGATATTCCATTATTTATGGATAAACTACATTTTATGGGCGATGTGGATTATCAAGAGATGCTTAATTATGTAGGTAGTCTATATAATGATGAATATAATAGTAAAGAGATTAAATAAAACCAATGGAAACGTTGGTTTTATTGTATTATAAATCGATTTATGATATAATATGCATGTTTTTGAGGGCTTATGGAAAAGAGTAGTTTAGATATTCAAGCTGATTATTACTATGATTTATTAATGCATTACATTAAAGAGAGTAATGATTATTTATGTTTTACAATGCAAGCAGTAAATCGTAATACAGACATTCTTAATTATATTCATAAAGCAATTTATGATATTTTAAGTATGGGTAGAGAATATCTATTAACGAAGGATTATTTAATATATATTACATCAATTATAAGAACTGAAGCTAAAGATTATTTATGGAATATTCGTGAACACTTATTAGATATTAAAAGTCCAAGTGATGAAGTAGTAATATCAGAATTCTTCTCTTACTATGATCATTTATATCGAATTAAATATAGAAAAGAAATTAATTTTCATACCGTTACCGGCCCTAATGAAAGTCTTATTGTAAATGTAAAATTAAAAAATAATATGTTGTATATTAATAAACATCTTGAAACGTTATCAGATGAATTTGATATTCAAATTAAAAGTATTATTACAGCAACCCTTGAAATGATACTTAGTTATTGTACTTTCATGAAAGAAGATTTTATTAAATATAATGATTTTATTAATAATATTTTAAAAGATCCGTATAAGTATGTTGATAAGTTAATAGTAAATGGTATTTGCGAGTATAATCATGATAATTATTCTGAAGAATTATTTAAAACATATTATATTAGACTATTAAATTATGTTATAGAGGCTATTAATAATAATACTTTAGAGAGTAGAGCAATTAGATAGAGGGCATTATGGAAGAGGTTTATTATAATAAATTAATCGCGTTAATGAAATTACTACTAAATATGCGGATACATATCGTATAGATGATACATTTATTGAACGTGAAAAAGAATTATTAAGTAAGCGATTAGATTACTTGTGTGATGATCGATTCCTTTTATATTTATCTACGCAAGTAAAAGAAGATAAAAATGATAATATAAAATAATTTACACAATTAATAGATATGGTATAATATTTACAGAGGTAGCAATATGGCAAAAGAAACAAAGAATAAAGAAACAGAAGTAATAGAAACAAAATCTAAATTAGAAATATTTAAATCAGCTGGTTCAATGATGCTAGTTGCATTAGGTATTGCGCTTGGAACATTTATCGTTCTAGGACTTATCTTATTCCTTTTAGATATATTAATGGGATGATTAAGGGTAGTGTAAACTACCTTTTAATTAAGGTCTGAGGTTTTATGAAAGCAAGAGATTATTATAATAAATTAATTGATACGAAGAAGATGATTGCTGAAAAGTTTAAATATGAAACGGATTTTGATTTTACTTCCTATGAGGAAGATAATCTAATTAAGATGTTTCAAAAAATTATAGATGAAAAACGTGCTTATCTACTAACCGATAACATGTTCATATATATCGTTTATAACAGTTTGGGTAAAACACATTCTACTCCTGATTATTTACGGCTTATGAGGCATTTAGATAATCTAGTATCAGATAATATAGCAATTGCTATCGAAGAAATATATAATAGTAATTTACTAATCTACAATGTATATGAGTTTATTGATAATAATTGTATGGTTTTTAAAGATAAAATATATACTGATAACAATAATCCTGAAAGACGTAATGTTAGAAAAATTCAATATATGTTAGAAGCTATTAGTAGATTTAATATGCCAACAAAAGAGATGGATAATTGTTGTGAAGTATATATTGTTTTAGAACAAATGTATTTAGCAATTTTAAGTTGTGCTACTTATGAAAAGGAAGACTTTGATAAGTATATAAAGTATTTACATGAAATTTATCATAATTTAATAATGTTTTTGGAAAAGTTATATTTTCGAAATATTGCTTTTAAAGATAAAGATAGTGGTAAAATAGATTATATTAGTGTTCACTCATTTATAAGTTATTTTCTAGAACATAAAAAAGATCCATTTACGGATACAATAATAATAAAATAAAAAAGTAGACGTTTGTCTACTTTTTATTTATTTTTGTTTTGGGCCATCAAATAAGCCTTTAATTCTATTGTATATTTCTGTTACAATATTATCTCTTTTAATTTTTGATACTATTTCATGAAGGCCAGTTGCAACATTACTTGCTTTTTCAATATCATAATCGTCATAATCATAAGGACTTTTCTTTGTATAATCATCATTATTATCACTCATGATTTCTTTTGCTCTAGTAACGTAGTCAACCAATTCTTTACCTTCTTCTTCACTAACAATGTTGTATCCACATTTCATCGCAACATATCCAAAGGCTTCTTGTAAATAACGTCTATCTTGTTTAACCAACATTTCGTATGCTAATTTTCCACCCTGTTTAAGAAATACTTCATTACGAACTTCATATGCCTTTTCAAGGTCATCCTCTTTTAAGCAATTAATTATATCTATTAATGCTCCAAAATATGCACTTTCTCTAACTGGCAGTGGTTTAGCTCTATTAAGTTCAACATCTTCTTTCAATAATATTGTATCCTTTGTTATACTCCAAGTTATTTTAGCTATTTTTAATTCTCTATCATCCTTGGGATTAGTTATAATCTTCAACATATCTTTAGCAACATCATCAAATGGAGCACCCAATGTTAATATAGTTAGAGATTTAACATCATCTTTTAACGTTTCTAAATGTTCTCTTTTTCTTTCTTCAAAACTACGATTATAATTTTCCATATAACCCTCCTTAAAAACGTTCTATATTATACCACAAAATGCTCATTTTTTCAAGTTATAGGCATAAAAAAAGTGGTTGTTACCCACTTATTGTAATTTTACCTTTTAAGTCAGACATTGTCTTTTTTAAGTTATCAATACTTTTATTAGTCGTACATTTTTCTTGCCACATATAATCATTTTCACCTAAACGATTAAATACTAGTTTTCTTAAGTATTGACTAGGTAGTTTATCTACTTTATAAATACATTTACCATCTTTTTCACTTTCTAAGTATAGATATGAGAATTCATTATGGAATTTTGATGGCGCTAGAATATCACATTTAATACTTTTACCAAAGGACCTGCTTAAAGATCTTTTGATTCTTACTTTATCACTTATATATGGAATACAGTGTAGGTGAGCATGATCAATACTAGCTCCAGCGTAACCTGACTGTGCTGAACCGTGTTCAAAGAATAAAACATCTGTTCCATATAATTCTTTATATAATCTTTTTAGACAATTCTTAATCTTTGTAACATCTTCTTTAATATTATCAGGCATTTCATAGAAATTAAGATAATGGTAATTAGATATTATTAAGATGTGACCTCTTGTTAATGGTGATATATCTACTTGGATATATAGATTATCATCTTGATATAATAAGGTTCCATCATCTGGTAAATTAACTAGTTTATTATTTTCGAATCTTGAGTTTTCGCAAAAAGGGCATTTGTTTACGTATTTCATATTAACCTCACAAAGAAATATTTTATATTAATATTATTTTAAGGTCAAATAAAAAAGAACATTTCTGTTCTTTTTATTTTTCTACAAAATATATTCCTTCAATAGTAGAACGACATGCTGTATGACTACTACCATCAGAGCATTGTACTCTAGTTGCTGTATGATCACCAGCATTCTTAATAAAGAATTGCGTACTACCACCACCATCAAAGTTAAAGGCTGTTTTACAACCAATTGATTTAAAGACAGATCCTACATCATCAATTAACATACCAGTATAAGATGTTAACATAACATAGTTATTAGAGTTTATTTGACAAATACCTTGTCGTCTTGCATATTCAGTAGATCCCCATGGTTTTTGAACACCATCACTAATTAAGAGTGGAGCAAAACTCCATGTATTTCTGACATTAGCATCTTTAAGAGTTTGAACTGTTCTTTCACGATCTGCTTTACTAATACCACCATCAATTATTCTTAAATTACCATTACCATCAATAGCAGCAAGAATAGAGTCTGTATTAACACCATCATCAGTTCTACTACGAGTAATAATACCATCAGTTATAACTAACCAACTATTAGATCTATTATGATAATATGGAGAAGGTGGGGTCCATGATCCATTTACAAAGAAACCACTTGCATTATAACCAACTGCTGCTTTACTAGTTGAGATTAATCCTTTACTAATATAATCATTCATCATTTCGCCAACAGGAGCACGGTATAATGTACCAGTTATTTCACTGTCTCTTAGTACTTTTCCATATTTAGCTGTATTAGCTTCTAACTTTTTTATTTGATTAACCGGATCTTGCATCCAAATATAAGTTAAATAATATTTACCAGTATTAACGACATAATATTTAAAAGTATTACTTTCATATTTTTGATTATAATTTGATGGAACAATAGGGGAAGCTTGTTTTGCTTTAACAGTAACTTTTGCCTTAGCTGTTTTCTTGCCATCATTAGTTGTAACAGTAATAGTTGCACTACCAGCTTTTTTAGCGGTTACTTTACCACTCTTATTGACAGTAGCAATATTCTTATCACTTGATTTCCATGTAACCTCTTTATTAGTTGCGTTACTAGGCTTAATAGTAGCTTTTAGAGTTTCGCTACCTCCAACTGTAAGACTAATTTCTTTTTTATTTAGTGATACACTTTCAACAGGAATATCTTTTTCTTTGACACTAACATGAATTTTTTCTTGAATATTATTATTACTCTTTAATAGAATATTAGTTTCTCCTTTTGAGATACCAACTATTAAGCCATCACTATTAAAGGATACAACTTCAGGATTTTCACTAGTAATAGATAAATTCTTATTAGTAGCATTCTCGGGTTCAACAGTATATTCAAGCCTTGCGGTATCACCAACAAATAAATCTATACTTGGAGTAGTAACTACTATTTTTTCAACATCAATAATAATTGGTTTAACAGTAACTGAAACAACTCTTGTTATTTTCATTTTTTCAGTAGCTGCTTGAATAATACAATTACCATCACTAACAGCGTGTATTAGTCCATTATCAACTGTTGCAATTGTTGGGTTACTACTTTTCCATTCAACGTTTTTATATGTTGCATTTTCAGGTAATACAACAGCTACTACTTGATAATCTTCACCAACTTTAAGTTCAACTGATAAATTAGATAATTGTAAGCCTTGTTCTAATACTTCACCATTATTAGTATTAGGGCCTTCTTCAGTTTCTGATAGGCCACTAATAATTAAATATAAACTTACAATTATTAATACAATAAATAATATTTTTATAGGTAAATCTTTTTTCATATAGCCTCGTATCATAATAATTATAATATGAATTAGTAAAAAAGTATATATATGTTATAATCTAATTGGAGGCGCTTATGAGATTTAGAATATTAGGTAGTGGAGGAATGTATCCAACACCACTTGTTAATTGTCATTGCAAAGTATGTGAAAGTGCAAGATCTGGTAATATAAAGGATATTAGGTCTATGCCATCATTATACTTAGAAGATATTAAATTATTAATTGATACTCCAGAAGATATCTTTAATACATTAAATAAGAATAATATTGATGATTATGATTATTTATCATTATCTCATAGAGATCCTGATCATGTACGTGGTATTAGAGTAGTAGAGGGAATGTATTTTGATTGGAAGAATGAAGTTCCTAAGAAAACAGTAGATTTCTTTACTTTACCAGAGGTTATTAAAGATATTAATGAGATGAATGGTAATACTTTAGATTTTTATGAAAATGTATTAAATGTTATTAAGATTGAACCATGTACTGAGAAAGTTATAGATGGTATTAAAATAACGATGTTAGATAATTTTACTAATGATAGATTGCATCTTGCTAATTATGTTTTTGAAAAAGATAATAAAAAGTTAGTATATGCTTGTTGTAATAGTAAACCATTTAGAGATTATGATTTATATCATAATGCGGATATTCTTATTATTAGTATGGTTGATTTAACAAAACTAGATAACCCAAGTAGAGAACCCTATAAATTTGATAATGAATTATTCTCAATCGATGAAGTTCTTGAACTAAAAAAGAAATATAATATTAAAAAGGTAATATGCACACATCTTGATTGTAACTGGAGTAATACAAGCGATGTATTATCTAAATATGAACAAGAACAAGATGATATAGCTTTTGCATATGATGGCATGATAATTGATTTATAAAAAAAGACTTAATGTCTTTTTTTCATTGATAAAACAAGCTTTTTGTGGTATAATATATGACCTTGTGAGGTTATTATGGGAGAAACAATTGAAGATATTATTGATTATTTAGTACATAAAGATATTTATGTAGATAAGAATATTAATCAAGTAATAAGAGCACGTGTTGATAAAGGATTAATTGATGGTAGAAAGAATAGAATTACTAATAATAAGATTGAAGTATCTTTAGAAAGATTCTATGCAAGAAGTGTTGAAGAATTAAGAAATATTTCTAAGTATTATCATTTAGTAGACTTTAATAATCCTTATAAAAAGAGTTTAGTAACGCAAGTTATGGGAATCCCTTTAAAAAGAGATGCTATTGCACCTAATACACGTTTATATGGAGCACTTTTGTTTGCTTATCATAATCAAAGAAATATTAAACTTATCTTAAAAGATCTTGATTTATTAGAAAAAAGATATAATGAGAGATTATCAAAAAATGATGGTAGTAATATTAATATTAAATATGAAGATATTAAAGTATTACAACAACATATGAAAGATTTAGATCGAGCATATACATTGATATTAGATGATCCTAATTTAAAAAGATTTTACTATTATTGGGTTAAATATATTGAAAGATCTTTCTTTATTAATAAATGTGTAGTTAATGATGAAGCTTACCGTTTTGTCGGTGATTATGATGAATTAATAATTAAAGGTACTAGTCCTAAAGATATGTATCGTAATGTTTTTGATAAATATAATCTTATTGTTAAATCAATAGATGAAGTTAATAGAAGTAAAGATACATTCTTATCATTTGCAAATGATGGATTAGCTCAATACTATTATTTAGCATCTGCTATATATAATGAAGAGATGGTAGATCGAATGATTGAAACAATCGATAATTTTAAACAAAAATTAATTGATGATAGTAAAGATAAAAATAATGCGGATTTTGATAAAATAAAAGCATTAGATTTAATTAAAGGTGAATTTATAAAACTAAAAGAAGTTATTAGTGCCATCTTATTTAATCAAAGACTACGTGATTATGCTTTTAATGTATGTAATATTGAGGGTATTTTAAGTAATAAAAATAATGATAGTTTAAATGATGAATTAGCTAATATGATTATTGATCAAGAACAACGTCATAAGAGTTAGAGAAAATCTCTAACTCTTTTTATATATTATGCTATAATCATAATAGGTGATAAGATGAAAAAGAATATAAAGTACGATGTAAATATTGATTTAGCAAATGAAACAAAGAAAGCTATGGCAAAAGCTTTAGAAACAAAAGATGAAAGAGTCTTAAATAAAATAGGAGCATTTTCATCATTATATGATGTTAAATTTAAAGAATATAAGAATCCGGTTTTAGTATTAAAGACTGAAGAACCAGGTTCTAAACAATTATTAGCAGCACAATATTCTAAGTTAGAGAATGTTTCATATGATATGATTAATCATTTAATTAATGATTGTATCGTTATGGGAGCAAGACCATTAACCGTACAAGATGCGATTATCTGTGGCAAAATGAATAAAGAAGACATTAATAAAATTGTTAAAGCAGTAGCGGACGCTTGTAAAAAACAAGAATGTGTCCTAACAGGTGGTGAGACCAGTGAACAACCTGGTGTCTTAAAGAAAGGTACTTATATTTTAACCTCTAGTATTGTAGGAATCGTAGATAAGAATAAAATAATTGATGGATCTAAAATAAAAGAAGGAGATGTTGTTATCTCTCTTGAATCTAGTGGTATTCATACGAATGGTTATACACTTGTTCGTAAGATTATGAAAAAGTATCCAGAGATCTTAAAGGCGAAAATTAATGGTAGATCATTTATAGATACTATCTTAGAGCCTCATAGATGCTATTATAAAGCATTAAAAGACTTGTTTGATAAGAATTATATTACTGGCCTTGCTCACATTACAGGAGGCGGTATTTGTGAGAATTTAAATAGAATTCTTCCAAGTAATTTAAATGCATCTATTGATGCCTCTAAATATCAAATATTAGATATCTTTAAATTATTAAAGAAAACCGCTAATATTTCTGAAAAAGAAATGGTAAGAACATTTAACTTAGGTGTAGGTTTAACAGTAGTAGCAAAGAAAGAATATGCTAAAGATATTATTAAACATGTTAAATCTCACAAAATAAATGCTTATATTATTGGTGAAATTGTTAAAGGTAATAAAGAAGTCATAATTAATAATAAATTTAATTGGGAATAGTGTTATAATTTATATAGGAGCGTAATATGAAATTTAGATTTAAAGGTGCAGAAGTAGAAACAGAGAAAAATGCAACTGAAAGAGTCGCTAAACATGGACTTAATCAAGCAAAAGATGTAGCTATAACTGGTATTAAGTCAGTTGCTGGTGTTGCTGTTAAAGGCCTTACTTCAGCGGCTAATGTTACTGAAAAAGGTATTTATGCTGCTAAAAGTGTCGCAGAAAAGAAATTAGATGTTGTCGAAAAAGGTATTGATGCTACTAAAGAAACGATTAATAAGGGCATTGATAGTCATAAAGAAAACTTACAAAGTAAACATCAATATAAAATGGAAGAATCTGAATTAGAACATAATCAAAGAGTAGAAGAACAAAATTTAGTACGTGATCATGAAATTAAACTCAAAAGTATGGATATAGAAGAAGCAAAAAGAAAAGATCGCAATAAGTATATAATGATTGGTATTATTGGTGGTATTATTTTAATAATTCTTATTGTTGTCTTAATCTTAGTACTTAGAAAGTAGGGATTATATGGATGATAAAAGAAATGAAGTTTTATGTCCACGATGTGGGGTTAGAATAAACGATAATAAAACTAATATGTGTATGCGCTGTGGTTATCTTTTCAATAGTAATGAAGCTATTAATCGTCGTGAAACAGCAATTGGACAAATACAATCTGATAAAAAGAGCGTTGTCTTTATGGCCGTTGCACTGGGCAATTTATTTACAATAGTACCAGTGATTATCTATTTTGGAGCATCCTTTTTGCTATTTGGAAGCTTAGCAGAAATGCCTGACTGGAAATATTATGGTATTTCTTATCTGATAGCATCATATATAGTTGCATCATTAGTTGCTGCTGTAATGGGTGTAATAAATAAGATTAAAAATGGTGAAAAATTTAAGGCGACGATTATTTCAACAATAGTAAGTTTTCTTATAACTTTCATAATTTTAGTAGCAATACACATGATACAAGGCTAGTCAAAACTAGTCTTTTTTGATGATAAAAATTGAAAAAAAGACAAAAATGTGGTATAATATAGCATGTTTTATGGGGGTTGTAGGATGAAAAAGACTATTACTAGAAAAATAGCCATATCATTAGCTTTTCTACAATTATTTACCTCTGGTTTATTATTTAATAAAAATAAAGGTAATGAAAAAGTTATTGGACCAAAGAGTACACCTACAAATTACGTCTTAGTTGATAATAATAATGTTCCTATATATCAGAAACAAAATATGGAAACTGGAGCATTAGAAACAATATCTATCTTTGATGATGATAATATTGCTAGTAAGCAATATGGTGCTAATCAAAGAGTATTTAGTACTCGTTATGAAGAATTATTAGAAGATCCGCTTATTCTTGAAGAATTACAAAAATACTTTCCAATGGAAAAATTTGAGTGTGAAGAAGATGCGATGTTCTTCTATCGAAAATATCTATTTATAATTCACTATAATGGATGTGGTTACGCAGCAGCAGCAGACTATGTCTTCCAATTATTTGAAGGACGTGAAGAAGAATTCTATAAAGCTTTCGGTTATCCAATGTATACTTATAAAAATGGTAAAATCGACTTTAATTATGAAATATTTATGTTAAAGTTCTTTAACTATTATAATCTTGATATAAAGAAAGCATATGATTCTGTTAATAAATGGATTCTAAAAGAATTTTATGAACATCAAGCTATTAGAATAGCTGGTGATAATAGTTTTAGAGATCCATATCGAAATCGTGATCTTACTGATGAAGAATGGAATGAATTTAAAAGGCTTGAAACAGAACATGAAGCTCATTTAAAAGAAGTTGCTATAAAGAGTCGTTCTCTTAAGAAAGAAAGAGTAAATATGGGTATCTATATTAATGCTAGTTATGGTCACTTGTATAAGTATTTAGCAAAATTTGGTATTGTTCTTGATACTTATTATAAAGATAAATTTAAAGAATATAATGTTAATGATATTGTAGCTTCTGACAAATTTATCTTATATAAAATAAATAAAGATGGCGAAGTAGAAGAAGGTCAAAAATATAATGATTGGCATTATGTTTATGTTACAGAAGTAGGAGATCAAATTATTGTCTCTTCATGGGGTGAAAAATTTATATATAATAATGCTATTGCAACAGATACTGACAAAGTTATATTAAAAGCACATTAAAAAGACTAGAAATAGTCTTTTTAATTAACTTATGATATAATATAAGCAATTTCAGAGGGATGTATGGATAATAAAGAAAAAGCAGTAAGTAGAGCAAGTAAAATTATGTATGAATTACCATTTAATGAATTAGATAAATATTTAGAAGAAGTATTCTCTATACAATATTTTGGTAATGAATCATTATATAAATACTATATTAATAATCAATTTGATTGTCACTGTAGTATGGGGAGTTTAGTATGTTCTATTAATTTACCATTAAAAGCTACTTTAGTACGAGCTGATTTAGTACCATCAAAAAAAGGGAAAAGATTCTTTCATGCGTTTATTGAAACAGAATATAAAGGACAAGACTATGTTATTGATACATCACTCGCAAGAGCGGTACCAAAAGAATTATATTATAAATTATTAGAACCAAGGGTATTTAGAAAAGTTAATAGAGATGACTTATTTGTAAATAACTTTGTCCTATTTTTAAAAGATCTATTAACAAAACCTAATAATCTTAATATTCAATTTATATACGATGCTTGGAGTCAATATGAAGCCAAGAACTTGAGAAACATTAGTAATAATAGTTTATTAAATGAACATATGTTAACTAATCCAAAAGTAATTAAATTGAAATAGTAGGGGGCTATATGACAAAAATAGAATTATTTGATCATCATGATATTATGATTACTTGTATCGAGGGTAAATTAGAAAAAGAATACTTATATATGGATAAATATAGAGTATTTGTAGATGAAATAATTAATAATAAAGAATTAACTTATCATAAAGAATTAGAACCATATAGAAAGAATTTATCTTTACTTTTATCTTTATTTAAGGTAGAAGGTGTAAATATATATGGTAAGAGTATATGTTTGACTACATATATTGATATGGCAGTAAGTCTTGCTATTGATTTAAATAATATTGAAATAAATAAGTTAATAATAGCGTATATTAAAGCTATGAGACAAGATGAAGAGATATCACTTAGATTAATAAGAGCTTTATATATTCCTGAAACTATAGAAAAGTTAGAAAGTTATATATATTTAATGGATTTATTTTGTGCTGCTTATTTTACAACTTATACTAAATTTGAAAAATATCAAAAAAGTACAGGAAATAATGAATTAAATGGTTTTTATAAATATCTATCAGGTATTTACAATAAATATAATAAATATGATTATGATGAAATGATTTCTATTATTTTTGCACACTTACATAAGAATGGAATACATTCTTATGAAATGATAGATAAATATTTAAGTGATCATGATTACTATAGTGATAAATTACGTAATAATGATTTTAGACCTTGTTTCTTTCCACATCAATTTCTCTATGTTAATGCAAGATATCTATATGATAATATTGAATCCTTTTTATCAAATGGAAAAGAAATAAAATAAATATCTTATAAAAAAAGAGAGTTTAACTCTCTTTTTTAATACCAAAGTAAAATATTATTAATGTAATTAAAGTGAATAAATGACATATACCATTATGATCTAAATACCATATCTTTAATTTAAAAAATATTGGTAGAGCTCCTATAAGTTGAACAATAATACCAACTATATAATACTTATTAATAGGTTTCTTCTTAATAATGTTATATAAACTCATTAATACTATTACCAATGCATATAATAACAATACATAGATATCGAGATTCTTAATATCTTTATAAATCGCTAGCATAAAGACACCAAATATTATTATAAAGGTAATTAATGATATTATTAATACTTTCTGTAATTTAACATTACAAAATATATGTAATAATAAAGTGAAAGTAATACAGAATAATAAATAGAGGATTACCCATAGGATGTTATTAACAGTGTTACTCATCATAATACCATGTACAATAACACCCATAAAAGAATCAATTGATATAAAGTAATAGAACCATTTAAATGATTTATTTTTTATATTAAATAATAAGATAATACTTGTAATAAATATTAATAGATTAGTAATCGCCGTACTTAATTCATAACCACTAGTTAGCATATAATCACCATATAAAGTATAACATAAAAGTACATATGATATAATATAGTTAATCTTATAAAGAGAGATGGAGGGACTAGCCCTATGAAATCTCACCAACCTATTAAGTTAGGTGGTAAAGCTAGATCGATAAGATAACCGAGTTTATTAAAGACTTAAGAGTTATCTTAAGTCTTTTTTATTTCTCCTTTATAAGATAGAAAGGAGGTATTATGAGAACACAATTTATTATTAATGAACCAGATAAAGTAAAAAGAGGTCATTTCTTTGATTATATTACTAATAATTATAAGTTTAATATTTCATTTCCATTCACGAGAATTGGCTTTCAAGAGATTAATTTTCCAATGGTAGTAGATTTTAAAGAAAGAAACTTTTGGGTATGTAATAGTATTACTTGTAATGCATGTGCTGCTCAAGCAGGAGTTATTATTACATTAGATGAATTCTTTATTCAAGAAAAAGAGATCTTAAAGATTAGGAAATATAAGAAATTATTAAAGGAATAATGTTATAATTATCTTAGGTGAGAATATGGGAAAATATAATGTACTTGTTGGTGATATTACAAGTGATGATATATTAAAAGGACATGACTTAATTATTAATCCAACTAATCCTTATATGTTAAATGGTTCTGGAGTAGCAGGAGCTATATTTGATAAAGCAGGTAAAGAAGAATTAGAAAGATATACTACTACTCATTACAAAGATAAAATGAAAGTAGGGGATATTAGAATAACCCCAGGCTTTAATTTAGGTATCCCTATTATGTTTGTTCAAGGACCAAAGTATTATGATTATCCTGATCCTATTCTAGAACTTACAAAAACCTATCAAATTATGTTAAATGAGATAAAAAAGTATAATTATAAGAATATATTACTTCCTTCGTTAGGAACAGGTATTTATGGCTATAAGCATGAGGATGTTGGTAATATTGTTAAAGATCTTCTAACAGAGTTTGTAAAAGATAATGATATTAATATTGATTTAGTTATCTATAAAGAAGAAGATTCAAAATACTATAAATAAAAAAGATAAAGATTAACTTTATCTTTTTTTATGTTCATTATTTGCTTCTTCTATTAGTTCCATTAATTTTTCTGCATCAATATAGGCATATATACTACTTGTTGAAACCTCTACTTTTATTCCATATGGTTTTAAGTTTTCAATTAATGATGTACTATGAAATGTCCAATGACCATTATAAACATATATACCATCACCATGTGTTGAGTTATATTTTCTAATTAAATCATTGATATCATTTTCCATTCCATCAATTTTATAAGGATGTGTCATAGATATACTAAGACGTACTGAATATCCTTTGTGCTCATGAAGTTTGTCAGCTTCATATTCTTTTTTTATTGCTTCAACCACTACTTTGCTAATATAACGAGTTGCAGTTTCTTTAGACCATTCAACTACATTTTCATATTCTTCTTGAAATTTAATTTCCTTTGGATCTTTTCCCGCGTTTTTTAAAATATTTCTTATACTATTATCCATAAGTTCCCCCTAACGCCCTTTATTATAATTATTAAAAAATGAAAAATCAAGAATATTATATATTATTAATTACTTAGTTATAGAATAATATATTTATATTAATTACATAGATTATGATATAATAATTACCAAACTCCACGTTTTGTATGGATACTTTTTATAAATAATAAATTAAAATAATTTTGTAAGGAGGTTTATATGGATCAAGAAAAGATAGGTTTACTTTTTAAAGAAAGAAGAGAAGCCAAAAATATAACACAACAAGAATTAGCAGACATTTTAAATGTAACAGATAGAGCAATCTCTAATTGGGAACACGGAAGAAGATTACCAGACTATTCATTACTTGCAAAATTATGTGATATTTTGTCCATATCATTAGAAGAAGTATTCTTAATGGGCAAAAAGAAAGAAGATAAGAAACAATCTATTAAAGAAATAAATGAGATGATTGATTATTACTTTCAAAATCATACTATTAATGAAAAAACAGGTTTAAATAATGAATACAATATGAGTAAATACGTTATAGGAGAATGTAATGCAACCGCATTCTTAAGATGTGATGATGTCATTAATGATTTGGGAGGTAAATATAATCCATTTTATGTATTTGGACCTAAAGGTACAGGTAAAACCCATTTAGTACAAGCATTTGGATTACATTTAAAAACACATTTTAGATCTAAAGTATTATATGTAACAAGTTATCAATTCATGGATGATTGTTATAATTTATCGATAGGTGAATTAAAGATTCAATCATTCTTAGATAAATATCAAAAAAATGATGTTCTAATTATTGATGATATTCAAAAAATAAGAGGAGATCGAGCTATTCTAGAATTATTCCATATAATTGATTACTTATTAGAACATCATAAACAATTAATCTTTACAGGAGATAGTAACTTTAATGATTTAAAATTAGATGATCAAATTAAAGAAAGATTACATAGAGTATATTTGGGCCCATTATATGAAATAGACTTAGAAACAAAAGAAAAGATATTATTAAAGATATTAAGTGACTTTCCAAAAATTGAAGTTAAAAAGACAGCAATTAAATACTTTATAACGAAAGCAGATAATGTTACAGAATTAAAAGAAGAAGTAGGCCAATTAATCGCTTACGCATTAATTCAAAATGTAAGGTTAATTAGATTAAAAGAAGCAAGAGAAGCTCTATTAGATACTACAGATCAAGACTTAAGATCATTCTATCTAGAAAAAGAACACAAAGAATTTTCAGAACAATACAATAAAGACAATGAATACTATATAGATACCCATAACAAGTCATTACATAAATTAGATACAAAAACAAAAGAATGGTACGAACTAGTAGTTAATCATCATGATAATAAATTAACCAACACCTGGATGAAAAACACAACAGTAGAAGGAAGAAAACTTAAACTAATACCAAACTTCCAAAAAGTAATAGACTACGCCAATCAACAAATAGAAGACATTAAAAACGGAATAGAAGAATCAAATATAGATATTAACGATTTAACAAGTGATAATTAATTAGTTGCAAATAAGATAAAATGAGTGTTATCATAAATTTAGTAGTAAAGGAGAGTAAAATGAAGGCACAATACAGATATGAACCATTTCAGTTACAAGATATTATAAGTGATAAGACAATAAAAGTTCCACAATTTCAAAGAAATGTTGTGTGGAACGACAAAAAAAGGAAAGAATTTGTAGATACATTAGTTCAAGGCAGCCCTTTTGGATCAATATTAGTTCATTATAACAATGATAAAGATTACATTTTAGTTGATGGATTACAACGAGTATCAACTATTAAAGACTATGTTAAGGACCCGTTCAAGTATTTCGAATATTCTGATTTAGATGCTATCCAAATTATGGAATTAATTAAGCATCATAACGAAATAAACGGAATTCAATTTGATTATGAATCAGATGATACGAAAAACAGGTGCATAGATATACAAAAATTTATATATGAACACATGAAAAATAATGAAGAAGCACCACATATAGCTTTTGAATTAGTAAAAGCATTTTCACTAGTTAATGACGAATATTCATTTACAAAAATTTCTAACATAATTAAAGATTTTAAAGAATATATTGATATATCTGGAATGTTAGCGCCAGCTATAGTATATACAGGTTCTAGTGAAAATTTACCATCAATTTTTTATAATTTAAATACTGGTGGTGTTAATTTATCTAAATATGAAACTTTTTCTTCTTTGTGGGATACGACACAATATAAATTAGATGATGACGAAATTAACACAAAGATATTCGAAAAATATGATCAAATGCGAGAGAAAAGCGAATTAGATGTAGATATTTCAAAGGATGATATTATAAACAACGGTGTTTCATTGTTTGAATATTGCTACTCTATAAGTGAAATATTACGTGATAAAGACAGAAAATTCAGTCTTGTTCTTGGTACAAATAACAAGTCTACAGATCCAATAGGTTTCGAGATAATTTCGCTAATACTTGGCTTGGACGTTAATAAAGCAGAAAAATTAGGATTAAAAGAATATCGAGATAATAATGGGGAATTAAAAAAAGGTGTACTTGTAGGTGCTTCTCCAGATTTCTTAATTAAATTAAAAAATATTATTGTACATACATTTGATGTAATAACGAAATCATTAGAATATTGGATTAATGCAGAGAATGGAAAAGCAAATACTTTGGATAGCACATATATGATATATCATATGGCGATATCTTATATTAAACATAATTATGCTATTAATATTAATGAAAACAAAATAGAAGATATTGGTAGTAAAGCTTGGAATGATAGATTTCAAAAATATTTACCGCTATATTATTTGAAAGATTATATAACTGATTTCTGGAAAATTAATAGACAAGTTAGTGATTTAACAAGAGAAGTTAGCAATGACGAATCTTTAAATAGATATATTAATAACATTTCAATAGAAGAATGGAACGAATATTTGAATCAATTTAGAGATAATCAAATTTCAGAAGTTGGAACAATTATTTCATTAAAATCAAAATTGTTCCTAGATTATTTAATTAAATTAAAATTTGAGAAGAATATTGAATTAAGGAAATACTTTAATAAAAATACAATAGATAATAAAGACTTTTCGATTGATTATGAACATATTGTTCCTCAAAAAAGATTTGAAGTTCAATTAGACAAAAAGAAAAATGCTTTAAAAGGCTATCCAATGTCATCTTTAGGTAATATTTGTTATTTAGCTGGTAAAGTAAATAAAGGGAAACACGATAAAACATTATATGAATATATTGAAGATAGGCCAACATATATCTTAAATAAAGAATATTTGGATTTAATTGATTATCCGAGCGAAGATGAATTAAGGTTCAGGGATTATAGTACAGTTAAATTTGATGAAGAATATAGGAGTTTTATTTCTTCAAGAATGGACACACTATTTGCTGAATTTAAAGAATTAATAAAGAATAGATTTAACTAGTAATAAAAAAAATATGTATACTGATACATATTTTTTTTTATTCATGATAAAATAAATATATGTGATTAAAGTTAGGTGATGATATATGAAACCATTTATTAAGTGGGCTGGTGGCAAGGAAAATGAATTGCCAATTATTCTAAATAATTTACCCCAAAAATACAATCGATTTGTAGAGCCGTTTGTTGGTGGTGGAGCAGTATACTTAAATATTGATTGTAATGCTTCAATTATTAATGATAAATCAGATGAACTTATGCTTTTGTACAAAATGATTAAAACTAAAAATAAAGAATTTAAAATTGGTTTGAATGACATTAATAAAAATTGGCTTCAATTAGAAAAAGATATAGGTGATAATGCAAATGAATTGATAGAATTATATAAAGAATATACAAAAAACAATGATGCCTTAAGCGACTTGATTGATAAGTATATGAAAAGACATGATAAAGAATTAAAATCTCTTTTAAGAGAAGAAGTTGATATTAACTTATATAACTTTATATATGAGATAAAGAAAAACCTTATATCAAAACTTTCAAGAATGAATAAACTTGAAACAGAGAAGGGAAATCTATCAAGTGAAGATTTAATTAAAAATATTGAGACTGCTTTTAAGAGTGCATATTACATGTATTTTAGATATCTATATAACAATAAAAGGAAATTAAAATTAAGTAATGCATTTTATTGTGCGGTATTCTATTTTATTAGAGATTATTGTTATTCAGCAATGTTTAGATATAATGCTAATGGAGAGTTTAATGTTCCATATGGTGGCATAAGCTACAATAGAAAAGATTTTTCGAAAAAAATTGATTATGTAACATCAAAAGAATTAAGTGACTATATGGTTAATACAGAATTATATGATTTAGATTTTGAAGAGTTTTGTAATAAAGTGGAATTGAAGAACACAGATTTTATGTTTTTAGATCCACCATATGATACAGAATTTTCAACATATTCTAAAAATGATTTTGATAAAGACGATCAAATACGATTAGCAAATTATTTATCCAAAACCAAAGCGCAATTTATGTTGATAATTAAAAACACAGATTTTATTTACAATTTGTATAAAGACAAGGGCTTTAATATTAAAACATTCGACAAAAAATATTTAGTAAGTTTTATGAATAGAAACGCTAAAGAAGCAGAGCATTTGTTGATTACGAACTATGATATGGAAGGTGATAATTAATGGATGACATGCCACTGAAGAATATTATTGCACAAGCTATTAGTAATATTATATCTGTTACAGGTAATGAGTTTGCTTCACTAGAAGAAATATATAATGAAGTATCTAAAATAAGAGGCGAAGAAATAAATGAAGCTGTTAAAGCACAAATAAGAGCGCGTCTTCAAGAGTGCTGTTCCGAATGTACTGCTTTTCTAGGAAAAGAAGATTTCTTTGAAACAAAAGAGATAGGTAGTGGATATTGGAAAAACAGAATAACTGGTGAAACTGAGTTAACGCCATTTGTTATTGAAATAATAAAAGAGTATCCTGGAATAGATATTACAACACTGAAGAAAGAGTTATATAATCTTATTACCTTAACACCAGGTGATATGGCAATTAGCTATACTAGACCTGGCGAAAAGAAGATTGATCAAATAATGAGAAATTTTGTTTCTCATAAAGATAGTCATAAAGATATTTTATTTGATAAAGTTGATGATTCGTATAAAATGTACTATATAGGTGATGACGATGAGTTACAAGATGTAGACTTATATAGGGATGTTGAGCAAAGTAAAACTACAATAAACATAATAGATGATGAAGAAGAAATCCCAGAAGAAAATGTAGAAGATATAAAATTAGAATTTATCACTGAAGATTTTTCTCCAAAATCAAAAAGTAAAACTAGTAAAAAAGTATTTATTAGAAAAAATGATATAGATTCATGGATTAAAAGAGAACAAAGTCGAGTAAAGAATGGGAACCTTGCTGAAGCACTTGTATTTGGTGCAGAAAAAATGAAACTTGAAGAATTGCAAAGACCTGATTTAGCTAATAAAGTTAGATGGGTTTCAAGAGATGACGGAGACGGTTTTGGATACGACATCAAAAGTTTTGAAATAGATGACAACGGAAAAGAAAAAGAAATCCACATTGAAGTAAAAAGTACATCTAATATAAATGATGATTTTAAAATGTCATCAAATGAATTGAATTATGCTAGAGAAAACAAAGATAAATTTAGATTATATAGAGTTGCTAAAGTTAAAAGCAAAGCTCCAATTTGCAAAGTTGTTGAAGTTGATATAGATGATATATTTGATTTTAAACCTAGTGAATATAATGTAACATTAAAAAGTGATAATTGATCACTTTTTTTGTGAAGAAAATCACTATATATTAAAAATATATTCACTATATTTGACAAATGTAGTAGAAATATGTATAATTTTTATCATGAAAGGAAATGTGTATGAATAACGAAAAATTAAAAAGAGATCGATTCGTTAAAATTGCAGAAAATAGAACAAATAAGATAATAAGCATGATTAAATTGTTAGGAAATTGTTCAAACAAGAACAATTATACATATAATGAAAATGATGTAAGACAGATTTTTAATGCTATTGATGATGAATTAAAGCTTGCAAAAGCTCGCTTCAATGAAGCGCAAAACGATAAGAAAGAATTTAAATTAAAATAAGAAGGGTATAAATATGAACGAACAAAAACCAATGTGGAGATTCCCAACTACTTTTGATGGTGGTGGATTAGGGTTTAATGATGGTGGTACGCAATTATTTAAGGACGATAGTGTACAATCTTTAGCTAGAGAAGTGTGTCAAAATTCAATTGATGCTCGTCCAAAAGATAGTGATTTACCTGCTGAAGTCGAATTTAAGACTTTTAAAATATCAAGTAAAGAATTTCCGGGATATGATGATTTTATAAAAATAATATATAATGAAGTTAAACATTGCCAAAATTTTTACAAAAATAATAAAGAAGCTCTAGAATATTATCAAGAAGCACTTAGAGTATTGCTTCAAGATGAAATACTATGTTTGAGAGTAAGTGATTTTAATACTACTGGACTAACTTTTTCAGGTTCATCAAAGAATAATAACTGGGCAAATTTTGTAATTCACTCCGGAACTAATGATAAAAATCCAGAAGATGGAGGTTCTTTTGGTTTAGGAAAAAATGCAATGTATGCTTGCTCAAAATTTGGAGCATTATTTGTGTCTACACATACAAATGAACGAATCAAAAGGTCAGAATGTGTTGCAAAGTTATCATATTTTTATGATGATGATGGGTCTGTAGTTCATGGATTGGGAAATTATGGAATATATGAAAATAATAGATCTACTGAAGATGATATGCCTATTCCTGGATTGTGTAATCTAGATAAAGAATTTGTCAGACGAGAAAGTGAATTTGGTACAGATATCTATATTCTTGGTTTTGAATTATCTAAAAATGAATTTAATTCAACAGAATCTGATGATTTAAATAAATTTATATATGATATATCTTCTGCAATTATAGATAATTACTTCGTATCAATATTAGAAAACAAATTAGTTGTTAAAATAAATGATATTGAAATAAATTCGAACAATCTTTATGAAACATTTGAAAACATTTATGAAACTCATCCAGAATTATTTAATTCTAATACTGCTGATTATTTGGAAATAATGAAATTGGAAAATGAACCATATAAAATCTCTATAATGGAACCAGGCATTTTTGATGCTGAGCTACGAGTAAGTTTAAACCCAAATTATCATAATAGGATTGCTATGGTTCGTAATACTGGTATGAAAATATTTGATAAAGGTAATTTTCCTCAAATAACGATATTTTCTGGAATACTTGTATTAAGGGATAAAAACGTAAATGGATATTTCAAAAAGATGGAAAATCCTGCTCATACAGATTGGATTTTAGAAAGAATAAAGAAAGATCCAGCATCTAAGCAACGATATGAACGTATGTTTGCTCAAGTTAGAGATATAATAAAAAGCTTAGCAGAATCAAGTGTTCCTGAGAGTATGGACGTTGCTGGATTAGGTGAAATGCTACCAGATGATATTGATGCTGGTACAGAAGATAATAAGCAAGAAAATATTGTAGATGAATTAGCGGAAGAAATTGAGGTAAAAGAAAGAAAACCATTACCTGTAGATAAAGATTTATCGCAAGATGAAGGTGATGTTGAATCAATCTCCAATGTTGGTAATCCTGATGAAAATGGAGATTATGAAGCTGTTTATGGGAATACAGGTCAAAATAACGTTGATGGTGGTGTTTCATCAGATCATCCATCATCAGGTGGAGGCGGACTTTTAGCAATAAACAAAGGATCAATTTTGAAAAACGTTAAAAAGAGAAATTTTTATAATAGTACGAAACAATGTTATACTCTTGTAATTAATCCTACAGAGGATATGAATAATTGTAAGATTGCAATTTGTTTATCTGGCGAACAAGGCAGTTTTCCTGCTGAAGTAGACTATGCATATGAAGAAAGAGGATTATTTGGTAAAAAGACTGTTTCATCAAGCAATAACATTATAGGAATTGGTAAAGTATCAAAAGGTGAAAAAATTGAGGTATATTACGCTTTGAAAGATGCAGCTAATTATTCTTTGGAGGTGAATGTATATGAGAATTAGAAATACACGTATTTTCCCATATCCCGTTTTATCTTCAATGTATGATGATTATATTAACAGTTCATTCTCAATTGAATTAAAAGCGAATAAGACAAAAAGGAGTTTATTTCTTGAAATAACTCCAACTATACAATGTAATACATTATTAAGTTTATTATCACAAAATAAAGCTGAATTAGTTGCACATTTTGAATGCGCACAAACAAGATTTAGAACTATTAAAAAACTAGTTGTTAATCAAGTTAATAATATTGATTTTAAAGGCGGAGATTTGAATGAAAAGCTTGAAGTAGTTGCGTTTGTTATGTCTACAGTAAGTATTCCTAATTTCCAAAATATATATCATGAGTTTAATCCGGATTATGGAAATGCTTCATTTTATATAGAAGAAGGATCTATGCTTGCAATATCTAATCAAAAAGAAATTCAAGTTCCAAAAGATATTTATGATTTATCTAATGTTAATTCGATTGTTTCTATTACTAGTAAACAAAAAGAGGATGATAGTAAGAATATTGAAATCTTACTAGCTGATAAGAAAATAAGAGTTATGTTACCTCGAGAGACATATGTAGATTATTCCGGAATGGGAAAAACCGAAAATCAATATACACCAATTCTTCATACAATGTTTGTTTTTCCAGCACTTGTTTATGCTTTGGACTATTTAAAAGCATTAGATGAAGACAAATGGATGGAAGTAGAAGATTATACTTGGGTTAAAGTATTCAAAAAGAAAGTAGAGGCACTTCATGGAAGTTTTGATAAAGCGACGATTGAAAAGTATACTTCTCCAGTGCTAGCACAAGAATTAATCGAAAATCCATATCCGACAGCTACAAATACTTTATTAGGAATGGAGCTTAAAAAATGAAAATAGAGTTTATGAAAGATGACGCAGTTTATTCATTAAAACGATATATAAAATATAGTAAGAAATATTATAATGAATCAAATTGTGATTGGATTAAAGAAATTACTAATACAGATGATAATTTTGGTATTTTCAAAAAAGAATTTGAAGATTTTGATTTAATATTATCAGATAATCCCGAAAAAGATGATTTTGAAAATATGAAAATTATTTATGAAAATTTAAAAGAATTAACAGATAGCCAAGCAAGTGATGAAAGATTATGGGCAGGTTTATGTCATACAAAATTTTGGAATTATATGCAACAAAGATGGTCTCTTCCAACAGATGAATCAAAACATGAAGATTTTATATTACAACACTATTTTTTCAATAATGGTGCAAGATCAACATTACTAAATGGTCTTTCTAGATTATGGTGGTATGCAAGACTAACATATGATGAAACTAATCAAATCAATCCATATGAATTAACTGAATATATGGCAAGAGATATCAATGGTAAAGCATATATGTTGTTTGGAAGCAATTTTTCAAGAAATAGGGAATTACAACGCATGTTTTTATATACGATTAAACATTTCGAAGAAGAGCACAATACTACATTATCTAGAATTGAATTTAATGAACTAAGAAAAAAGGTTGTATTATGGAGTGGTAAATTAGTTATTGATGCTGTTAATCCAGAAATCCTAAAAAATAAATTAATAGCTGAAATGACTAAAATGATTAATTTACGCCAATAGAAATTAAGGAGCTTAAAAGCTTCTTTTTCTTTTGAAAATCCACTTTACTTTTCTTTATATTCGATCAATAATGGATTGAAAGGAGATCATTATGGAATATAAAGTAACTATAGAAGAAACTATATCTCAAGAATTTATTATTAAAGCTAATAGTGAAGAAGAATTAAAAGATGTTATATATAATGATTATCGTAATGGTAATCTTATATTAGATAATTCTTCTTTATTAGATACTAAGATTAATATTAATAATAATGCTGAATGGATTAATATAAAAGAGTTGTAAATGTATGTATTACGATGATTATTATGGTATAATAATAACGAGGTATCATTAGTATGATATCTTTTTCTTTTGGAGGTTTTATGTACTATAAATTACTTGAATGTAACTATTTAGTTTATCTAGATATATTAAAAAAGAATAAAGTTGATAAACATTATATTAAAACAATAGAATTAATTAACAATTTGATTAAGAAATATTATGTTAATGAATCATATTGCTTAATTAGATTATTGTTTGAAGGAATAATGTATGATATAGCATTGAAAATAGATCCTTCATTTCCTATAACGATAAAAACTAGCCCTAAAAAAATAAGAGATTTTGTTACTGAGAAAAGAGATATAATATTTGGTGATTTATATGAGGAAAAATACTTTGACAGCATTTATGAAACTCTTTCAAAAATGTCTCATGAAACAACTTTAAAGAAATTTGTGAATGATATTATAAAAAATAATGATTCGAAAGAATTTATGAAGTCAAATCAAATGAGTATATTTTTAACAGTTACTCATATTTTGGTTGTATCGACTACATTAAATCCGGAATTGATAGAATTATCAAATTATTTAGTATATGCTTCAAGTAAAATAGTATTGTTTCCAGCAACAATCTTTAATAATGAATTATCTACAAAAGAAAGAGAAAAATATGACAATTACTTTTGTGATGAAAAAGATAAAGAATATATGAATGATAAATATAATGAAACATTGGAGCTTTTAAAATCAATAGATACAGATGATATTAAAAGTATCCAAAATAAAGTAGCAGGGAGATTGCAAGTGTTATTAAAAAAGTATGGGTATGATAAGGTGTTCAACAAATTGTAAGGTAATGAGTTTATGAATGAATTCGAAGAAAAATATAATAATTTAGATAATATATATAAAAAGGCTATTAATGCTTATAGAAGCGCAAGAGAATTTATGATGTCTGGAATCAACAATTCCGTTTGTGTAATGGTAAATGGCAGAATATATCCAACAGTTATTTCATCTATTGTTAATGAAATCTTTGCATGTGAGTTGTTTTTTAAATCTATGATAATGATTAAAACAGGAAAGTTGCCAGATAATCAACATAAATTTGTCGAGTTATATAAGAGATTAGATGATAAAGAAATCAAAAAGCAACTACCAAGTTTTGATTTAGATGAAGAATTAAAGAAAATTAATACTTCATTTAAAGTCTGGAGATATTGTTTTCAGTATGATTCGTTGGAAATAAACAGTGGATTTATTTTTGCATTATGTAAAGTATTAGAAGAGTCAAATAGAAAACTTATTTTAAAAAAATTTAAATTAGATATGGAAAAATCATTTATTTAAAACAAAAAAGGAGAAATTATGGAAAAAATAGATAATAGTTTAGCAAAATCGTTAGTAGTTGATAATATTGATATTATTAATGATTATATTGAATTTGGGATAGACTCTATGATTGATAATGAGTTATATAAGGGAATTCCAGTTGTAAATACAATAGGTTCATTAGTTAAATGTGGCATAACAGTCCACGAATATAAGCTGACACGAAATTTAGCAATATTTATTAAAGAATTAAACAATGGTGATGTTGATAAGGAAAAACTTGAAAAATACAAAGAAAAAATCTTAAATAATCCTAAGAAATTAAAGAGAGAGATGGGAAGGATACTATTGCTTTTAGATGAAATAATTGATGATGAAAAAAGCAATATGATTGGGAAACTATTTAAAGCATTTATTAACGAAGCAATTAATTGGGATGAGTTTTGCGAATTTACAGAAGTAGTTCGCAGATTATTTGTTCAAGATATTGGATTATTAGAATGTATTTATCGTGGCGGAATTGCAAGAGCAAAAATTGCTAAAGAAATGTATAAGATGGATAGAATAAATTCTTTGGGGATTACAGGGACGTCTCCTAACATGTTTGATGCTTCTGAAGAAGAAATAAAAAATACTTTATTTGTTGTTCCTAACAAAGTTG
>JAEEGL010691593.1_pt1 | contig 29365 bp, 19 predicted proteins | sample 9134231 | NCBI WGS metagenome assembly JAEEGL01 (sample SAMN16246548, study PRJNA631951) | gut metagenome | biome: gut microbiome; feature: rumen; material: fiber-attached | host: Bos | place: Iran: Karaj | collected 2018-10 | reverse complement strand
TATCATTCTGGATATATCACGTTTCATGATTGTAGCGATTGCATTCATCTGTTCTCACCAGTTGTATAGAACGAAAATAAATCTTCGACATCCGGATGATCGATGTGCTGATGCTTTGACAAATCCGCAAGCAATTCATCAATCTGTCCGTCACAAACGATTTTACCGTGATGCATCAGAATGATACGGTTCGCGATGGCTGTGACTTCCTGTAATATATGTGTAGAAATCAGGACTGTTTTTTCTTTTCCGATTTGAATAATCAGATCGCGGATTTCGCGGATCTGGTTTGGATCCAGGCCGCTCGTTGCTTCGTCCAGAATCAGAACCGACGGATTATGTACAATAGCCTGTGCAATGCCAACACGCTGACGATAGCCCCGCGAGAGCGTCTCGATCGTCTGGTGCATCACCGATTCTATACCGCACTGATGTGCTGCATTCGCAATGGCCTCGTCTATTCTATTTTTTGGAATCCGGCGCTGCTGTGATACCGATTTGAGCGCATCATAAACCATCATATCCGCATACAATGGATTTGTTTCGGGCAGATAACCGAGGTGCTGCCGCGCCAAAACAGACTGTTCGACGACATCATATCCGGCGATCTTTACGCTGCCGGCACATGGCCTGAGCAAAGAAGTGAGCACTTTCATCGTCGTGGATTTTCCGGCGCCATTGGGGCCGATCAAAGCCACGATTTCGCCGTCATTCAACGAGAATGAGATATCATCGACAGCGGGCTGCGAACCGTAACTGTAGCTAAAGTGCTCAACTTCAATCATCTTTTGTGCGATTGTCCATAAAAGCCTGCAAACTTTTACAAAGCTTTTCCTGTTTTATCCCGATATCGGGCCCCGGAACCGTCAGCTCCGGATTCGCATAAATATACAGCATTTGGCTTTTTACTGCATCCAATTCTGCATAGATTTCCTCAAATGCGCTGCGAACGGTCTTTCCATCCGCCTCATCCCGCGCCAAAAACGCAATCATTCCGGGATTCAGGCGAATCAGCGCTTCGGCATCCATGCGTCCCCACGCGTTATCGCCTGCTGCAATCACATCCACGCCGCAGCCTTCGAACAACCCGGCAAGATACGATGGCTGCTGCGTGATATAAAACTGCTGCATCCGCGCATCCAGCCGATCCACGATGAGCAATGTCTGCGGTCTTTGGGATTTGGATTCACGATAGATCAAACGGTTGGCCGCCAGCTTGTCGCGCATCTGCGCATTGATTTGAGCAGCCAGCTCGCGCCTATCCAGAAACGAACCGATGTCGCGAACCGTCGCCTCGATATCCTCCACGGTATCCATGTCGTGCATGAGCACATGAATTCCCAGGCGTTTCAATTTTTCGGCAAGCAGCGCATCGCTCGAATGCAGCAAAACGAGTTCCGGCCGCATATCGGCCAGCGTTTCGAGCGAACCGGCAGAATCCAGCCTGCGAATCCCGCTGTACCGTTCTGCATCCGCATATTTGCTCACAGCGACCAGCGGATGATCATCCAAAGCCCCACTGCTTCCAAAAGCATCTACCGCATCTGCCAGTGACGGCATCAGTGCCGCAATGCCTTTGGATGGTTTCTGAGCAGGACGACAGGCTGTGAGAAGAAGGAATACCAGGATAGTTAATGATATGTAACCCCATCGTTTCATCCAATGCATGCCTATAAACCACATGAAGCTCACAAACGCACCCGCACAAATCCGCAGTTTCACGCCGTCACCTGCCTGTTATCCACACAAAGAGCCTCTATTCATTATGCTCACCATTCGCGCTGTGAGTACTCAGATTTTGTGAGCTGTCCCGGTAACCGTAAACATAAACGCGTTCGTCATCCACGACGAATAACCAGTCGTCCTGACAGAATACCCGTCCGTTTGGCAGTTGTCCGTCTTCGCGATAGGCAAACTGCCAGACGATTTCGCCTGTATATTTATTGCGTGCGATAATATCCGGACTGTTTTCAAATCCCGAAATCAGCAAATCACCGGCCACAAAGATATTCGAATCGACATCCGAGCCATCGTTTGCACCTGCACGCCACAACAGCTCTCCCGACAGATTGTCATAAGCGGCAATTAACGGACCGTCACAGGATTCGTTTGTAAACATGATACCATCTGAAATTGCGCCAATATGCACACAGGGCGCATGCTTGATCATTTTTTTGCGCCAAACAACTTTTCCCGTATTGATGTCATACATATACATCTGATCTGAAACAAGCCCGTTTTTTACGTCGATTCCTCCACCTCCCTGGGGCGGGGTATTCTGGTACCAGATTTCATGACCGTCTGTCGCATCGTAGGCAATTAGAAAAGCATGGCCATCTGTTAGAAACAGCTTATTCTCGTATGCAACAAAAAGTCTCAGCATTGAATGAGGGGTTCTCTGTATTGTTTCCAAGTCGACATCCCATACGAGTTCACCATTAATTGTATATTTATACAATCTTGCAGGCGGTGAAAGGCGCTCACCCATCGTGCTGGTCCATGGGGACAAAATATAAATATAATTGCCATGATAAAAAACAGTTGAGTATTCAACAGGAATACCAATTTTAAACTTTATATTTCCAGACGGAATTTCATAACCGATGACAGACGATAATTCCTCTCCCTCCGGACGAACGATATCAACGAGAATATTATTAATCAGCAGTCCTGAGTCAATATTTATTTCGTACTTAGGTGTCATAGTGTCCAGTTCATAGACGACATTTTTACTTCCGACCATATACACGGTGTCATTCTTTATTATGGCATTATAAATTGTGTCTGATCGTTTATTTATGTTAAACAACAATTGTGGTTGAGTATGTCTAAAATGGCAATGATAATCCCTCGAAAACTCCAAAATCTTATCATAAATACTTTGTGTGTCAGACTGGTAGTGATCAATACCCGCACCGCTCGATAGTTCAGTTTTCTGACTATCACCTGGAACAGATCCACCAGTTGAATCATTTAGATACTGAATATCATCACGAGACGACATATCAGTTTGTGACATGGGGGTAAAGGCATTAACTGATGTGGATGAACATCCACAAATCAGCACTATTATAACGGGCATTACAGAAAGAAATATTCGCATTTTAATCAATCCTCCTCAAATGAAGAAGAAGAGAATTGTTTTTGATCTCCTTTATCGCTGGCTGTGATTGGTTCACAGGCTCAGTCGATTGAGGGGCAGGTTGCGATATCTTTAACAGCGAATGATCAGAAAAATGCTTATGCGAATCCATATACCACCTATATTATCATCAAACATCCAACATCAAGCATTGAGATGAGTAATTCGTGAACCACGCTCAAATGCCAAATCAATACAATTTTAACACAATGATAATCAGGTGTCTATTTATAACTGGCCTGCGGCCAGGGCTGCTGCATTTGCACCTGGCATGATTCTGTTTAAGCCCGTCAGGGCTTAAATATCAGTAGCCCCCGGCAGCGCCGGGGGGATGATGCCCCCCAAAAATAGGAACGCCGTCGGCGTTCAATATGGAACCCCGCTGGGGTTCTATGTATGAGGTGCATGCTCCGTTCCCCGGTATTCGCTGCGCTCAAACCGGGAGCTATTGATATGGAACGCCTAGGTGTTCATTGCGGAAGCCGTTAGAGGGTGCGCGTGGCGGCCACATGCCAACCACGTGCGGCGCGCCCCAGCACAAAAAACCCGGCGAATGCCGGGTTTATTAATCAAACGAATGCAAACTACGCTTCGTCCTCATCCTCCATAGCCGCCGCAGCAGCTGCTGCACGCTCGGCGCGATTGCTGGCGCGCATATCTTTAACGCGCTGGGATGCGGTGAGCAAACGCTTGCGCAGACGAATGGAGGTAGGCGTAACTTCCACGAGCTCATCTTCGTCGATCCACTCGATGGCTTCTTCGAGAGACATCTGTTTGGGCGGCACGAGAATGATATTATCGTCGCGGCCTGCGGCGCGCATATTGCTGAGTTTCTTTTCGCGCGACACATTGACATCGATATCGTTCGGTCGGGAATTCTCGCCAACGATCATGCCTTCATAGCATTCAACACCCGGACCGACGAAGAGAATACCGCGTGGCTGCAGATGGAAGAGCGCATAGGGAATGGATTTGCCCAGACGATCGGCGATGAGCGCACCATTCTGACGGTAGTTCATCGGCCCAAACCAGTGTGCCCAGCCGTTGAACATGGTGTTCATGATGCCAAGACCACGGGTTTCGTTGAGGAACTGCGATCGGAAGCCGATAAGACCGCGGGACGGAATATCGAATTCGACGTGCACGCGGCCGGAACCGAGTGAACGCATCGTATCCATAATGCCCTTGCGCATGGCAAGAAGCTGTGTGATGGCACCGACGTTGATTTCGGGCATATCGAGAATCAGGCGTTCCATTGGCTCCAGAACCTTGCCCTTTTCGTCGAGTTTGGTGACGACCTCGGGTTTCGAGATGCAAAGCTCAAAGCCTTCGCGGCGCATGGTTTCGATGAGGATTGAGAGCGACAGTTCGCCACGGCCAACGACGCGGAAAGTATCTTTGGAATTGGTTTCTTCGATGCGCATCGAGACATTGGCGCGGGCTTCTTTGGCCAGTCGTTCGGCAATGTGACGCGTGGTCACGAGTTTGCCTTCTTTTCCGGCAAATGGACCATTGTTGACGCTGAAGAACATCGCAATGGTGGGCTCATCGACGCGGACGCGCGGCAGCGCAACCGGATTCTCGACAGACGAAAGCGTATCGCCGATCGCGATTTCCTCGATACCAGCCACAGCAAAGAGCTCACCGGCAGGCGCTTCCTTGACGCGCTGCTTGGTCAGGCCATGGAATACATAGAGCTGACCGACTTTAATCTGCTTATTGCCTTTTTCGCCCATAATCGTGAGCGTTTCATCCTCGGTGAGGGTGCCTTCAAAGACGCGGCCCACGGCCATTTTACCGAGGTAATTGTCGTAATCGGTATTGGTGACGAGCGCCTGCAAATTGCCCTTGGGATCCCCCTTGGGCGCAGGAATATCCTTGATAATCGAGTCGAACAGCGGTGCCAGATCGGGTTCGAGATGATCGGGATCGAGGCCGCATACGCCGTCACGAGCGATGGCATAAAGCACCGGGAATTCAATCTGTTCGTCGTTGGCACCGAGATCGATAAACAGCGAGTAGACTTCGTCGAGAACCTCGGCACAGCGGGCGTCCTGACGATCGATTTTGTTCAGGCAAACGATAACCGAAAGCCCTTTTTTGAGGGCTTTGGAGAGCACGAATCGCGTCTGAGGCAGCGGACCTTCGGCAGCATCGACGAGCAGGACGACGCCATCGACCATGGTGAGCATGCGCTCGACCTCGCCACCGAAATCGGCATGGCCCGGTGTGTCGGCGATGTTGATCTTCACGCCTTTCCATTCCACCGAGGTCGCTTTACCCGTTATCGTAATGCCACGTTCACGCTCTAGCTGGTTGGAGTCCATCACGCGGTCGACGTTGATGGTCTTTTTGTCAAGACTGCCGGATTGTCTGAGAAGAGCGTCGACCAGCGTGGTTTTGCCGTGATCGACGTGAGCGATGATTGCGACGTTTCTATATTCCATATCTAACCTGTTGCATTGACCAGTTTAAGTCTGGGTGTGGGCGAAAGGCTTACATTTTCGCCCATTCAAAAAAGCCGCAATATTTTACGCCATTCCATCCGCTTTGTCAACCAGATTGTTCGTGGCGAGGCAAGGAGCGATGTCTACGAAGTAACAATTCAGCCGTTCAATGAACGCCATAGGCGTTCAATATCCATAGTCCCCGGTTTGAGCGTTGCAAATACCGGGGGATCTGGGATGCACCTTCTATATATCTTACCAAAGTTAATGCAGCAGCCCTGGATGGGGGAAGGCTGGAAGTTGACGCCAATATATTTTTTTGCAATAATACCCACCGTATTCGCAGGCAATGTTCGCCGCTACTTTTTGGGAATACCTGCATACCTAAGCAATATCAGGAGATGAGTGATGAACAGACGACAGATTTCCAGCATGATAGGCTGTTTGATTATCGCTGCTGCTGCAGCTGGATGCTCGATTGATGAGCCCGTGCATTTTAATGGCAGCTCTTGTGGCAGCGACGGTATTGAGTTTTTAGGCATACTTGGCACCAACAGTCTGGCTGACATTCGGAACCCGAATGCAGACCAAAAAAGCCGTTATACCAATTATCACATCTGCCCAGATGATTACCCCTACTGCGTGTATTCACAAGATGGCGCAACGATAGACGAAAGCCTGGGCGTAATATGCAGCAAATGCGCCCAGGGACAGTTACTTTGCGACAGTGATACAGGCGGCCAGATGTGTGTTGATGTGCTTACAAACAAACAGCATTGCGGCGGCTGTAACAAACCCTGTGCCGGTGTTTGTGTCGATGGCAAATGCAGTGTCAACGAATGCGGCAGTGAATCGATTTCCTGTGAAGTTACAGCCGGCGACGGCAGTACCCGAAATGTTTGTATTAATCCATTGTCGAACGAAACCTGCGGCGCGTCATGCGACAATCAAAATGGTACAAAATGCAGCGATGATCGCGAATGCCGAAACAAAGAATGCAAATGTAAAGACGGTCTGACAGATTGCAATGGCGAATGCATCGACCTGAATAATATAAAAACCTGCGGTTTAACATGCGAAGATACAATAGAATGTGACGTGAGCGAGAATCAGCATTGCCAGGAAGGAAAATGCGCATGCCCGGGTGAACTGATATTCCGTGAGGGACACTGCATCGACCCGATGCGAAATAATAAATACTGCGGTGCAAATGATACAAACAAACCCAATGGCACCGCCTGCCCGATCGAAAACGGATTGGTCTGCCAAAACGGCATTTGCCGATGTCACGGTGATCTGCTGAGAGTTCCCGAAACAGACAATTGCGTCGACCCGATGACAGACAAACAATACTGCGGCGCAATAGATGTAGATGGATATGCCCTGCAACCCTATTCATGTTTTGGTAGTCAGAAATGTGTCGGAGGCAAATGTGTTTGTCCCGATGGCGAACATAAAACCATTACCGATTGTGCTGATAACGACAAGACGCAATGCAATGCCAGAGGGACTGCATCGAGCAATGATCCCAAAAGCCCGGATTACAAAGGATATAATTGCGGTGGTGATATCAATGTGGAGAATGATTACTATTGTGCATTATGGTGGCCAATGTTAAGTTCCAGTACGGATTTAGAACATTTTCTCAACTATTACCCGGGCGTTCAGTTCTGTGCTGCCGGCAAAAAAGATTCCCCACAGTGCAAAGACAGCAAATATAATATATATGAAGGTATGGACTGTACCACCTCATTCCCCCCCGGATGCGCCGATCCAAACCGCGTCGTCGAATGCACCAATACCTGTGTGAGCAAGCACTATGTTACCTCATGCGTTTGTAAAGATGGGTTGTGCGGACGCGTGTGTGAAGAAGTGCTCAACGATAACAAGAATTGCGGTGCATGCGGCAATCAGTGTCCAGAAAATGCCCATTGTGCCGAAGAATCATCCGAATTTAAATGTACATGTGACGATGGTTATTCTCCGAAACTCACGAATGGCCTGATGGTTGAATGTATTGATGTAAAAAATGACAGAAACAATTGCGGTGAAGTCGGTCATGCATGCGAACCCAACGAAGCCTGCGTAAAATCTGAATGTATATCCTGCGGCCCCACGCAAACATTATGTTTGGATACATGTCTCGAAAACTACGATGCAGTTTCTCCAACCGACAGCCTGGGCAGCCTGGCAGACAGACATATCAAATCATGCTCTGTAAACAAACTGGAATGCGCAGATAACTTTGGCAATTGCAATGTGGATACCCTCAACCTGTTTGATGGCTGTGAAACAGAACTGCTGAGCAAGGAAAATTGCGGCGCATGCGGCAACGCCTGCGGCAACCTGGCTTCATGCCAAAATGGCAGATGTTGTATCGATAATAAATCTGAATACGTAGAAAATACAAGTGGTGAATATCGCAATGCAGCTTGTTGTGTGGATGGCAATTTCAAAAAATGCCATAGAATAGAAAAATATGATAATGTTTATAGAAATGTCTATGCTTGCCGTACGCAGTGTAATGATAATGAAGAGGATGTGACGAATCAGGTGACATCTGATTAGTTGCAATATGATTATAGATATGCGTACGCATATCAGCCCGGCCGTATGGCACCGCCATAGGCCGGGCAGCGGCGCGTATCGCATCGCGATAGCGGCGCAGCACAAACCTGTTTACTTTATATGCCATCTCACATTAAATAGGCACTGAGAGGGCTGTGGTGCCCCCTGTGTGATGGAGAATGAAATTGAACAATCGTCTGAACATCTGGATTTTGCTTGGAATTATTTTGAGTGCCGGCGTTTTGGGAATGGGCTGTGTGCGGATGTATTCGCTGCCGGATGCGCCGCCCAAGTCGGAATGGCAATCGGTTGCCGAGACCCCAAAAGAGTCGCCCGAGGAGCTTGTGCGCAGATTTTTGGATGCCAAGCGTGCAGCCATTCAGTGCTATGCTGCGCTCGCCGACAGGCGGTTTGACGATGCGTCCGAGTGGATGAGCAAAGAATCGGTCGACTTTTTTAACGCGCATTCCAATGGTGACGGTCTGGCGCAGGCGTTTGAAGATGGCCATCTGTTTTTCGACGGTGAAGAAGTGCCGTTTGACCCCGTCGCAGATGTGTTTATTGGTCAGCTCACCGACATCCGCGACGACTTTGGCGGTCGCGAGGATGCAGAAAGCGCGGCGCGCAAAGTGCTTTATGCGGTGAGCGCTTCGGGAACGGCACGGGAACTCGTGTTTGTGTATGAAGATGACAAGTGGCGGCTTGACTGCCCCCATGCGCCGAAAGATTTGCTGACGGAATAATCGTGATGCGGTCGTATCGGCAGCGATGTGAGGTGATGCGATGTTATACGACCGATGCATGATGACAAAACGCAACAATGAATGGGTTGGGCTGGTGGAATTGCGCCAGCGAATCGGTGAACGTTTTCGGTTTCCGGCATGGCTGATGACCATTGTGTTCGTCATCGAGGCATTCCGCCTGGCCATGACCGGGTTCTGGTATTTTAACTGGTGGGAAGGCGTCATCATGGGCGTGAGCTTTTTTGCGATGGTGGAGCTTTTCCGCCGTTCGTCCAAGACGTTCCGCTACCGCAGCGTCGTCATCCGCATTCCGCAGCCCTACATCATCACCGACGAAGCCGGACAGGCGCTGGGCTATGGCCAAAAGATCCTGCTGCCGGGCGAGCATGGCTTTGAATCGTTCGAGGTGAGCCGCTTTACGCATGTCGTCTTTGGTCTCATCGACTATCCATGGCCCGACCGCAAGGGCGTAAATATCGACGCATTTGCGCTGTATCTGGCCGAAAAGGACGGCACGCCCCACGCCATTGTCGAAGGCTCGTTCGACAAATACTCATGCTTTACGCTCGCCAGGCGCATTGCGGCGCTCACCAAACTGCCGCTGATTGAGCTCGGCAAAGGCCAGCCGTTTGTCGAAGCAGCCAAAACCTAGCAAAACACCCGGCACAGCGGCACGGGATGCGCACAAAACCGCACGCACTGATGCTTTTGAATTGGGAATTCGGCGAGTGCGCCGTCGAAATACAGATGGAGACTGGAGCTGACAGATTCGATGCAAAGATCGTCCACGCCCGGGCAGAATCTGGATTTGCGCAAAGGATCCTCGTCGGCGGGATATTGAGAAAGCTCGCGCACGACGAACACGCATCCGGCGAAATCGGCATCATTGAGCGCATCCGCGCCGGCGGCATGGGCAGCCGCATGCGATCCCGAATTGGTCGCGACCCAGATGCCCGACGAACACTGCAGCTGCGTGCGGCCGCCAAACGAAATGCGGTAGCGCGAGGCCCGCGCCGGACACTCATGCGCCACCAGCACATCGTTCACAACCGGCACATCCAGCCGTTCACCATCGATCTCGCAAGCCAGCCGCTGCACCCTGTCGGTCACGAGTTTGCCCGTGTCGTCGCGCAAATAGCCCGCAAACCGGTCGAAATCGTCGTAATCCATGCGGCACAGATAACCGACGCTGCGCTCGGGAAACAGCCGCACGCCGCACAGCCAGGTATCGGGCCGGCGAATGCGCATGGCCGCATCCAGCTGCGTCCCGTCGCCGCCTGCCGCCACCACCAAATCATAATCGTCCAGACGCTGCGGCAAATCGTCCCGCGGTATCTGCGTCACATCAAACCCGCGCAGCTGCAGCGAACCGACCATCGCGTCTATCCGCGCCCCGCATATTTCATTCATCTGCGCACTGTCGTAACGGTTCGGATACGTCAGCGCGATCCTTTTTATCTGCTCTTTCAATGCTTTACTCGCCCAAAAAAAAGCCCCCAAAAATCTTTATATGCGATATTGAATCACACCGCAAATGGCCGTATTTATAAACGGTGTGTCCGGTGATTCCATGCAACAGGAAAACAATGAAAATTCAATTCAAAATCTTATGGCTGTTTCTATCCGCAATGCTAACGGTCACGGCCTGCGCCTCGTCAAAAAAAGACGCCCAGATGATGAGCTACAAAGAGGCGCGCGAGAACCTGCGCTTCGACAATACCGATACAAAAAAGCAGGTGTTTGACATCAACGGCGACGCCCAGGTCGACATGTGGAAATTCTATCGCTACCACAAAACGGCCGACACCGAGGGCCAGGGCGAGCTGATGATCATCCGCAAGGAACTCGACGTAAACTTCGACGGCCGCGTCGACCGCATCATGTATTACAACGCCAAAGAAGAGCTCACGCGCGAAGAAATCGACTCCAACTTCGACAACCACATCGACCGCATCTATCACTACGACAGCGGCCTGCTCATCAAAACCGAGTTCTACCGCAAGCTGTGCAACGCGATGCTCATCGACGAGCCCATGCCCGGCGGCGAACGCGCCCCCGACCTCACGCGCTACTATCGCAAAGGCATCATGACCCGCGAAGAAATCGACGAAAAATGCACCGGCCACTCCACCAACGTCACGATTTTCAACGCCGAAGGCACCGTCACGCAAACCGGCGAGGATCTCAACGGCGACGGCATCATCGACATCTGGACGCGCTATTAGCTATCGGGGACAGAAAATAACCGATGTCGCGGTAATGCTTATAGCTTATAGCTTATAGTTTTAATTGAATCCCTACCATAAGCCATAAGCCGTCTTTACCCTCGCACTTGTATGTATGTGTATGGATGGACTATGCGCTGACGCGCATACGTCCATCATTTCGGGCTATTGGCTGCGCCAATACGCCCTTTTGTGCCGGGCTATGTGCATACGCCCGGCACCGCTTTATGATCTCGGAATGATGTATTCCACGGCAGATGCATTCATCCAGCCCTTCTGGCCGTCTGTTGTCTTCACCTGCATCCAGCCGTCGCGGCTTTCGACCACAGTCACGCCCATGCCCGGGGCGACCGGCGTTTCCGAGACATTCGCAGAGCCGCTGTTATCGGCCGTTTTGAGATACGATTCGGTCACGACGATACCGCTGTTGTCGAGCTTTGGCTGCGCCAGTGCGCCCGCGATCATCCATACCCAGCCAATCAGCGGAATCACGGCCAAAAAAGCCATAAACCTGCGGTACTTCGTGCTCCAGGGAATCATCAGCATCACCGCAGCAAAGAAGCAAATCGCGGCAATGAGCAGGCGCATATCGACCGTAATGCTGTTGTTGAGGAAAAACGCCGATCGAATGGCCGATTCATCGGGCACATTCACGCCCTGAATCGACTGGATATAGGCCAGATTGCTCGATGCCTGAGAAACCGACGGGTCGAGCGCCAGCGCACGATGGTAGGCAAGCGACGCCCTGCCGAAATCTGCAGCCCCCAAATAAGCATTGCCGGTATCGACATAGAGCGGCACCGAATGTGGATTCTGACAGCTCAATGCATCAAACTGCGAAGCCGCCTGCTTGAATTTGGCGATGCGATCCGAGCGATCTGTGGCATTCATGGCCTTGTGATAAGTATCAACCGCCGATGCATGAATCGCCTCGGGCGTCTGTTCGGGCATGATGGCGATTTGCTTCACATCATTCTGCAAACCGGGAGCGGCGTTATCCTGAGCCTGCGAGATGCCCGTCATCGACAGCAAAATGGGGATGCAGAGCAAAATCGCAAAAATGGAACGCACCAGATGGGCGTACTTTTCGTTGGTATGCTGTTTAATCACCTGTTCAAAATCCGAGATGAGTTCTGCGGGTAATTTCGACGAATCCGCATTGGGTCTGTAAGCCTCGTCATCCATGCGCTGTGAGATATCTGCAAAGGGCTCGCGGCGGGTTTCGGTCGACACCAGAAATGCGTTCAGCGCATTGGCAATGGCCGAAGATGCCGCGCGCGCATCCAGCGACTGCGCATCTTTGAGGGCTTTTTTGAGCGCGAGCGCGGCCGTTTTTTGTTCGGCAACAGCCATCTGCGTCCGGCGGGTGCGGCGCACCAAAATGACCAATCCCCACACCACAAAGGGCAGGATATATAACAAAATGCGAACGGGACGCCTGTTGAACTGCGCAATCGATTTATCCCCGAGCTGCGCACTGTTCGACATCAGCCCCAAATCGAGCGCACCAGACGACGGGTCGATCACCGCAGCCTGTGGTGCTGCCTGCTTTTCCTGCTGCTGACCTGCGGCCGCAGCTGCAGCAGGCTGGTTCGACACCACATCCGCAATTCCCACCTTATCTACTGCCGATACGGTCACCGAAATCGGCTCGCTGTATGACGTCGCATACTGCTCGGTCACCGGGTTGAAATACGAAAACGACAGCGCCGGAATCTCGGTAACGCGCTCCGATTTGATGCGCACAGGCACTGTGAATCTGTAGATATTGCGTTTGTTCGGGCCGACAATCTTTTCGCCGATGGGATCTTCCTGCGAGACGCCAAACAGCTGGTCGTTCAGGCCGGCATCGGTCAGCGACGGCAGTCTCAGGCCATCCATCTGTTCGGGCGACGAAATATCGATGGTCAGAACGACGGGATCGCCGGCCTTGAGAATGGTGCGGTCGGCCTTGACCTGAATCGAATAGTCGCTGCCCATGGCATTCGTATACGACGCAGGACGCCGTGCCTGCGGCAGTTCCTGAATCGTCAGCGTCTGCGGTCTGTCTTCGGCACGAAATGCCTTATAGTTGCTGCGGCCAAATCCCCATACATCGCGCGATACATCGGTTTCCAGCTCTGCAACCACGCGCGACGCCGGAATCTGAATCTGCCCCGAACGAAGCGCCGTCAGCGTGAGATATACACGAAACCGCGTATATTCCACACCATTGAGCACTGCCGTATCGCGGGAATACGGAAAACTCATGCTGCGCGATCCTGCCATCAGCGAAATCGTTCTGTAGCCGTCGTCTTTGGGATCCTGCACTTCGAACGTTTCGGGCATGTTCAGAATGGGAATCTTAAAATCCTGTCCGGAGACATCTTTGCGCAAATACCAGTCGAGCGTGGCTTCGAACGACTGGCCCACCCAGATTTTTTTGTTCGGAAGCGTCAGTGCAATGCGCATATCCTGGGTCGTCTGAACACTCGACGCCGTAAACGTCACCTTTTGCATCGACTGTGCTTCGGTGCTGTCCTGTTTCGCCGTAATCACCGGGATCGTAAACAACCCCTCTCTGCGCGGCGTAATCTGGTAAGTATAGACGAACGTGATATCGACTTTGGACGTGCGATGCCCGTTCACAATCTTTACAAACGAAGATTTTCGCGGCGACACGCCGACGAAATGCACATCGGCGTCTTCGATTTCGAACGGCAGAATATCGGGCTGCGGCGATTCTTCAAAATCCGTCAGAACGACAGACAGTTCAAACGGAATATCCACATAGATTTCCGATGCCCGCGGCTGCAGCTGGACGGATTGGGCACAGGCCTGTTCCGGTGCCGCAACAGCGCCGGCTATTGCGGAAAACACCAGAAACAGCGCCATCAATAGTTTCACTGTAATTCTGTAACTGTTCATCGTTACCAGTCTTTCTCGACTGCCTCCATCGCTGCCCCTTTATTGCGGGATTCGCGGACTTTTCGTCGTTCCTTGTCGCGGCTGCGTATCTGCTGGATCTTTTTCTCGGCCTGTTCTTTCGACATCTTCTGCTGGTTCTGCTGGTTCTGTTGATCCTGCTGATTCTGCTGATTCTGCTGATTCTGCTGGTTCTGCTGGTTCTGCTGGTTCTGCTGATTCTGCTGATTCTGCTGATTTTGCTGCTGCGGCGGCTGCAGATATTCCAACGCCTTTTTGATGTGCTCAAGCGTGGTATTTTGTTCTTCGATCGCCTCGGTAAAGTGATGTTCCTCTGTCTGCAGGTCGGCCTGAATCTGTTTCATGATTGTCGCTGCGATCTTGAGTTCATCCGCAGCCTGTCTGTATCTCTGAGCCATCTCGCCAAGCTGTGCGCTCTGCTGCGCATCCTGCTGCCCGGTCTTGGCTTCTTCGAGCTTATCGGCCTGCTCCAGAATGGCTTCGACGAGTTTGTCGGAGGTGAGCTCGTGAGTGCGCTGACGGTCGATAACCGGCGGCAGCTGAAGCGCCAGCTCTTCGTCCGGAAGCGTCGCAGCATCCGAAGTTTTATCCTGAGTGACCGACTGTTGTCGATAGAGTTCCTTCACATGCTCGACGATTGTAAAGAACAGCATCCGCAGCTGCTCCAGAGACTTTTCAGCATTTTCGGCATCCGACACAAGCGATGTCAGAACGCTGGCTTTTTCGGTCTGATGCGACGCTTCTTCATCCGAATCACCGGCAGCAGCCGGCACCGTTTTGAAATTCTGCAGCATCGTCTGGTTGGCAGCGAACGCTTCTTTGCGCAGCGCTTCGGCCTTGTCAAAGAGCTCTTTAATCTGCTTTTTCTGTTCATCCGACACGCTTTGGCCATTCTGTGCAGCCGCAGCGATCTGCTGGTTGTATTTATCCTGCTCTCTGGCGAGCAAAGTCGTGAGCCGGTCGAGCCGATCGACGTTCTGAGGCAGAGATTTGGCCAGGAACTGCTGCTGCATTTCGCGCGTGGCGGCTTCTTTTTCCTGCGAAGGCATATGGGCCGAAACGAATGCAGAAATGCCCTGCTGCGTATCGTAGGCGATTTCAATCAGGCGCTTCAAATCTGCGAAGCGTTCCATGGCCAGCGCAAGCTGTTCGAGCGCTTTTGAGGCGTTCTCAAGACCAGCGGGCAGCACTTTGGCATCGAAATTCTGGGTTGCATGCTGCATATACGAAGCGGCAGCCTCGATAAACGGAAGCGCATCCCGGATTTGCTGGATCTGTTCCTTGCGCGCCTCGTTTTGAGCCTGCTGCTGAGGATCCTGAGCATCTGCCTGTGCCTGCTGATCTGCCGAATCCACAACCATGCGCAAAAACGTGATAAGCCGGTCTGTTCTTTCGAGAATATCCGACTGGGTATCGTTGAGCAAATCGAACGACAGCCACGACGGTGCCTGGAGATCCATCCGCTGCGTCTGCTGCTGCAGTTTTTTGAGGGATTCGGGGTCTTCGAGGCTTTGTTTCACGCTCGCCAGACGCACGAGCTCCACCTGATCCTGGGTGATATGCCCCAGAACATTCAGCGGATTATCGAGCTGTTCCAAAGCCTGTTTCAGCTGATAATAGGCTTTGGTCGTCTGACGGAGCACATGCTCGATCGAAAGATTGCGCATGTTGCGACGGGCCTGCGACATATTCTGGCGCGCGCTGTCGATGAGGGGCGCCGCCGACTTGAGCTGAAATCCGTGGTATTGCTCTTCTTCTGTGCGCTGTTCTTCGGTCTTTGACTCGATAAGCGCCAGCGCATTCAGCAGATTCTCGTTGGTGAGACTAATCTGCGTGAGCGCATCACGCTGGGTCGCCGCCATCGTCCTGAAATCTTCCTGAAACGTGATGGGATCTCGCGTGACGTTATTCTTTTCGATGCGTTCAGAAAGGATTCTGGCCGATTCCCGCAGTTGTTTTTCGATGGCGATGATGCGTTCGAGCTGTTTTTCGAGCGTGTTGTATTTCTGCGCCATCACATCCTGGGCATTCAGGCGCTTTTTGAGAACGATCTCGAGATTTCCTGCGGCTTCCTGAATGCTGGGACGCTGGCGCACGGCATCGCGAAACCACGACACACTCAGCGAAAGGTTATCGATAACCGCCTGCAGCTGCTGCACCGGCATCTTGTTGATATCACCAAGACTGTCGGCTTTGTCGGCATAGGTATGCGCCAGATTGAATGCCGCCTGATACCTGAGTTCATTGTCGAAACTGGCGAAATCTCTGGCCTTGAGGAAACCTTCGATGGCCAGGTCATATTCTTTTGCTTTATATTTTTCCAAAGCCAGATTGTAGATATCGCGGGGCTTTAGAGATTCATCGGCATAGATGCTTTTGGGAGGCTCGGGCTGCGCATTTGCCCCATTGGCCTGTGCATTTGCCCCATTGGCCTGTGCATTTGCATCATCCGCAGGGCTGTTGGCCTGAACCTGCTGTGCGCCGGCATTCGGATCCTGTGCAAAAGCTGCCGAAGATACACAAAATACAAACAATAAATAGGCGATAAAGCGAAATCTGCGAAATACTTTCATGCCGCTTTCTCCCTGAGCTGACGGCCGGATTTACGGCTTTTGCCATCCAAAAGCATAAAGCCCGCAAAGAAAATCAAACCAAATCCGACAAACCACTGGAAGAGATCGATTCTGTTCTCTTTCACCTGAACCTGATTGGATTCTTCGGCCAGAGGCAGAATGTGTGTATTCATAATGCTTTCGAGATCGAGCACGCCGTTGCCGGCAGGGACATAGACACCATTGGTTTTCATGGCGATTTTCTTGAGCAAATCGCTGTCGAGACGCGAAATCACCTCTGCCCCGCTGCTGTCTGTGAGACGCCGCTTCTGACCGTTGTTGGGGTCGACAAAATCGATCGTCGAACCGCTTTCGGATCCGAAACCGACCGTCACAATCACGACGCCGTTGCGGCGTGCCTCTTCGGCAGCTTCAAGCGGATAAGTCTCATGATCTTCACCATCGCTAATCAGAATCAGCGCTTTGGGGCCTTCCTGCTCTTTGAGCAGCGACGAGGCTTTGCGAATCACTTCACCGATTGCTGTGCCGCCCAGCGTCACGCTCTTGTACGAAGCCGTATCGAGCACCAGCCTGAAAAAGCCGTGATCCATGGTGAGTGGCGACAAAACCGTTGTGCGGCCTGCAAATGCGAGCAAACCGACGCGGTGCGTCGAAAAATAGGGCAGCATATCGCGGATTTCGGATTTCGCGCGTTCAAGACGGTTGGGAGCGACATCTGTCGCGAGCATGCTCTTCGACACATCGAGCGCAACAAAGATATTTGCCGAATCCCGCGCCGATACGACGCTTTCCTTCTGCACGATCTGCGGACGCATCAACGCCAAAATCAGCGCGATGCCGCTCACAGCCAGACAAACAATCTGCAGCACACGGGTCGTCGTCGAAGCCCTGGTCACCAGACGCTCCTGCATAACCGGGCTCACAAACGTGGCTATCTGGGATTTGCGCGTGATGAGGTGCCACACGAAAGCCAGTATCACGATAACAAGCGCTATCAGCAAGATGGCGCGTTCGGGATGCAAAAAATGTATCCAGTTCGAAAATGATTCAGAAAATAACTGGTTCATATTTATTTCTGGAGCCTAATGTGACGCCTTATGGATTGCGTCTGTAATAAGTCAGTTTGAGTATCATACCGAGTGCCGCGAGGATGAGACCGATCATCAGAGCGATGCCGTATTTCTCGTCATAGTGCGTGGTTCTGTCTTCGCTGATAACGGTTTTCTCGAGCTTATCGATCTTTTGGTAGATGCTTTCGAGGCTTTTTCGATCGGTCGCTCTGAAGTAACTGCCGCCCGTCATTTCGGCGATTTCGGTCAGCGTCTGTTCATCGATTTCCACCCGGGTTCTGGTCACTTCTTTCTGACCGGTAAACGGGTTGGTCACGCGAACCTGCGCAAATCCATTGGCTCCAACGCCAATCGTGTACACCTTTAATCCGAACTGTGCGGCGATTCGGGCGCTTTCGATGGGATCTTCATATCCGGTGTTGTTCATACCATCGGTGAGCAGGATGATGACTTTGGATTTGCCCTTGGCCTCGCGCATGCGCTCGGTCGCAAGCGCCAGTGCATCACCGATTGCAGTGCCGGTTTCGTTGTAATCGGCAATATTCAGGTCTTTTACGAGCTGCAGCAATGTGATGTGGTCGAGCGTGAGCGGACAATCGGAATCGGGGAAAGATCCAAAGCTGATCAGTCCGATGGCATCATCCGGGCGGCCTTTGAGATTCTCACCATCGCCCTTTATAAATGCCTCAATCACATCTTTGGTGGCTTCCAGACGCGTCTGTTCCTTGTCATTTTTCGACATATCCAGTGCTTCCATCGAACCGGATTTATCGACGACCAGCATCATCGAAATGCCCTCGCGATGCCGGTGAACGACGCCGCCCGGGATTCTGGGGTCGGCCAGAGCCACACAAAACGCGATAAACGCCAGCGCAATCAGCAATGGCGGGATAAATGCCGTTTTGGATTTGAAACTGAATATGTTTCGCGGCCAGATATCGAGACTGGAGATGCGAACCGTACCAGCCGGCCGCCGCATCCAGAAAAACAGCGGGATTGAGACGAGGCCCAGAAGCAGAAACAGTGGTTCACGAAATTCAAGCATGATCGTTTCCATCCTCTGCAGATTGACTTGTTTCGGTCACGAACTGACGGGCGAGTGCAAGCATTTCGTCAGATTCAGTCCTGCTCGGAATAAAGTCGGTGAACTTGACGCGATCCGAATGCTCCAGCAATTTCAGAATCAGCTGCTGCTGCGATTCGTTCAGGACGTCGCTTTTCTGAGCAAGCACAAAGAATTCCTCAGTCGTCAGCCGGGGAGCATTCAGCGCGAATCTGCCCTCGATATAAGATCTCACGATGCCAGACAACTGCACATACCAGTGGTCGATTTCTTCGGGATCTGTCGGAATACCCTTTTTCTCCATATCTTCAATGGCACGAAGTGCAACGACATCGGGAGGCAGCGCCGGCACGACTTTTTTGTGTTTTTTCACAAGCACTGCGCCAAGCACTGCAGCGGCGCAGGCGGCAGCCACGATCCACAGCCAGAATCTGTTCGACTTTTTGCTCTCGGGCAAAACGAGTTCGGGCAGCGATTCGTAGACGGGATAGAGTTCTTCGGGCACCTCGCCATCTGCAAAAACCGACTGAACGACGAACGAAATGGGCGACGTCAGGATTTCCTGCACGACGCCTTTCTGCTCGGAATTCGGGCGATTATCGACGAATTCGACCAAAAACGACGGGGTATTGAGATTGCCAGACATCGGCAGATCGACCGTATATGCCTGCATAAACTCGTACCGTCCATCCGGCCGCAGCCGCTCACTGGACTTGAAATCGGCGATGGTAAAACGCGACATCTGATCGCCGTATTCGGGCATGGTCACAGCCACATCTGCCTCGGCATCGACCGTGAGCGTCAGCACAACGGGCTGTCCGAGCACCGGATTTGGATTGCTGAGCGAAACGACGGCATGCACCGGTCCAAGGCTGGATTCGTTGGTTCTGGGTTCGGGCTTTGAAGCTTCATCGGCAGCAACGGCAGCTGTATCCAGCGATTCCGCAGGTTCGCCGCCGCATGCGTTCATCAGCATCGACACGATGCCCAGACACAACAAACACCGATATGAATGATTTGCAAATACCATAGGCTCACATCATATAGTGGCAAGCAAAACCGCATATTTGCAGCGGATTTTGCGATTACCGATATCTCTTTTGACGCTGTTTAAAGAAAGCAAGCAACGGATCGATCACAGACTCAGTCGCATCGACTTCGATGAGATCGCATCCGGACGCAGAAAACCTGGACTTGAGATCATCGACACGCTGGCGGGCGGTTGTTTTGGCGAGCTGTCTGAATTTTGAATTGCTCGTATCGATTTCGGCGATTTCACCGCTCTCTGCATCTTCGACGACGATGAGACCTTCATCGGGGATATCGAATTCCCGCGCATCATTCACGAGCACGCTGATTAAATCGTGTTTCCGGTGAACCGCGCGAGCGGCATCGAGATAGCCTTCATCGAGGAAATCCGAAATCAGAAAGATGACCGAACGCCTGTGCAGCACCTGATGACAGAATTCGAGCGCCTGTGCGATGTTTGTCTGCCGGTTCTGATGTCTGGATCGCTCCTTGAACCGTTTGAACCTGCCGAACAACGAAGCCCCGAGTTTTCGCCAGAATCCGGTATCACCGGCGGCATCTTCGTGCGGCGCATCCGCACCATCGGCTCGCGCCAGAACTTCGCGCACAATGCGCAGGGCGTGTTTCTGTCCTTTGCGCGGCGGAATGAATTCGTCGACGCCGTTCTGGAACAGCAGTAAACCGATGTTGTCGTTGTTTTCGATGGCCGAAAATGCCAGCAGCGCGCTCAGTTCTGTCGCGGCCTCGCGTTTGGAACGCTCCAGGCTGCCAAAATCGAGACTGGGACTGATATCGACAATGAGCAATACGGTCAGTTCACGTTCTTCGATAAACCGCTTGATATAGGGAATGCCGGTTCGTGCCGTCACATTCCAGTCGATCGAACGGATGTCGTCTCCGGGGACGTATGGACGGACTTCGTCGAATTCCATGCCGACGCCCTTAAAGACCGACAGATACGCGCCGGCGAGCACGTCAGAGACCTGACGGCCGGTTCGAATCTGGATCTGTTTGACCTTTTTGATGATTTCTGGACTAAGCATAAGGCGACTTGATTAGAAAAAACACACGGCCCCGGGCGGGTGGGCGGGGCAGAGGGGGGAGCGGCGTATTGCGCAGCAATAGCCGCGCGGGGGGAGGCTTCCCCCCGGCACCATGAACACTACTTATGGAACGGGAATGGTGTCGAGTATGGTCTGGACGATATCGTCGGCGGTTTTACCCTGGGCCTCGGCTTCGTACGACAGCGAGATGCGGTGGCGCAGAACGTCCGGTGCGATGGTTTTGATATCGTGCGGGCTGAGGTAGGTGCGGCCGTTGAGAACGGCGTGTGCCTTGGCTGCGCGAACGAGATTGATGGATGCTCGGGTAGAGGCGCCCATGTCGACGAACGGCTTGATTTGCTTGAGATTGTAGTTTTCGGGGAAGCGGGTGGCATTGACGATATCGACGACGTATGTGCTGATTTTGGGATCGATGAAGACGTTGTCGGCGGCCTGCTTGGCTTCGAGAACGGTCTCGATCGTCATGATCTGGCGCGGTTCGGAGAGTGCGGCACCGCCGGCCATGCGCTCGACGACCTTGACTTCTTCTTCGGGCGACAGATAGCCGACCAGAACCTTGAGCATGAATCGGTCGAGCTGCGCTTCGGGAAGCGGATAGGTGCCCTCCTGTTCGATGGGATTCTGGGTCGCCATCACAAGGAACGGCGCGTCGAGCTTAAAGCTCTCGCGGCCAATGGTGACCTGCTTTTCCTGCATGGCTTCGAGCAGAGCCGACTGGACTTTGGCCGGGGCACGGTTGATTTCATCGGCGAGCACCAGATTGCCAAAAACGGGACCTTTCTTAATCGAGAACGATGCATCGCGCGGATTGAAGATCTCGGTGCCGATGACGTCGGTCGGGAGCATATCGGGCGTGAACTGGATTCGCGAGAACGAAGCGTTCAGACACTGGGAAAGCGTGCGGACGAGCAGGGTTTTGGCCAGTCCCGGCACACCTTCGACGAGCACATGGCCGCCGGTAATCAGGCCAATGAGCAGCCTGTGCACGAGCGCATCCTGACCTACGACGATTTTGGCGATCTCGGCTTTGACATCGGCAAACTGTGTCTGAAATTTCTTAACGTCAGCATCAACTGTCATATCTAAACTCCATGTATGATGGGAAACAGGGCAAATGCCGCAGCATTTCCCCGCAAGTCGAATACACAGCAACAAACTTCGGAAATGTGCAGCCTATTCCCAAAAGTTCATGCATCTACGGGCAAAATGATGCAACCCCGCACCGAATCTCATGCAGCGCAGTTAAACACGGGCAAGTGCACTGCAGGTGCACAAATCCGATACGGTGCATCATAAAAAAAGCGCCCAACAGGCGCTGTGATGGTCGTAAAACCGGGAAATTATTTCAGCTTTAACGATTTGAACGCTTCGTTGCATTTGGCTGCGGTTTCATCGGTATCGGGCTTGTTCGTCTCGTAGGAACAGGTCATCACCAGAGATTCGGTCTTGGATGGCACCAGAATCTGCTCCATCTTGATGACGTAATCCTGAACCGTATAGGTGCCCGACAGATAGAAGACCTTGCCGCCGACGTTATCAAGCGTGATGGTCTTGGAATCTTCGATCTTGAACGTCTGGGCAAACATCGAATCGTACTGCTGCTCCAGAATCGTCGAAAGCTCCTTGACGAGCTCGTCCGAAATCGGGATGGACTCGTTGATCGAGACGATGTTGAGATTGTTCTTGAATCCCTTGGTCTCGGCATCGAGCGATTCGATGTTCATAAAGATGACATCGGTATTGCGCTGATTGTAGTGATCGCGGATGTTTTCGGGCAGTTTGGCCAGTTCCTTGTCGGTGAGACTTCCCGAAATCAGCAGCCAGTTTGCCGGCGGAACAATCGAAAATGAGCCGCCGTCGTATGATTCACCCTGCGCATCCTGTGCAAATGCCGGCGTTGCAATCAGTGCAGCAGCGACCAGCGGTAACAGTGTATGTTTTATTTTCATGTATCAACCCCATAAGACAGGTACAACACCAATGCAATTGACTACACTGATTGCAGCAGCCTGTCAAGATGTGGCAGCCATTGCACCGCACACAAAAAAGGCATGGCGTCGCCATGCCTTTTTTGCTGTGATGATTTTGCAATATCAGGATTTACAGTGCATATCCAATGTTGACGCTGAAGAGCACGCCGTGAATGGGGGCTTCCTGATCCACTGCATTGCGGCCATAAACCGACGAATCGGGAGCTTCATCGATGGTGTAGCGCAAATCGACGCCAATTTCGAAACCGGATGCGATAAAGCTAAAACCGCCACCGGCCTGTGCACCAAACTGCGTGAAGTGCTTGTCTTCTTCGACGCCAAAGCTGCCGCCCAGTGAATTGAAGGTGAGGGATGCTGCGGCAACGCCATAGAGATCGATGGGACCGTAATCCAGGAAGTGGAATCTCATACCGAGAGAAATGGGAATCTTCACATAGGAATTCTTGATTTCATATCCGGAGCTGTCCACGAGCTCATTTTCATACTCGCCAAAGACGAAGTCGTTGATGAATTCCAGAGAAAGCCAGCGAATCGGACGCAGCTTGATGTAATATCCAAGACCACCGTTGAGGTTGGTTTCGAGGCAGGTGCCGTCATAAAGCTTGATCGGGCTCTGTTTGAGCAGCGAACCGCGAACGCCAATGCCGAATTTCGAACCTTCCGAATACGAGCTTGCAACGGGCTCGGAGACCGGCTGTGAATCGGACACCACAACCGTTGCAGGACGTTCCACAACCACTACAGGCTGTATGACGCGGGGACGAACGTTGGTGTGATAGTGCCGAACTTCATGATGAACGACATGACCTCGGTGGGCGGGGCCAGGACCAGGACCGTGACGGTGCGCAGGATGTGCAACATCCGAATCCATCGCATCCGCATCCATATCCATGGTCAAAACATTATCCTCATCCAGGGCATCTGCTATCGATATTTCGGCCGATGCAACGGCGGGAACAAACATCAGAGCGGCAGCGGCTAATAATGCATTCGTGAATTTCGACATGATATTTTCTCCTTATCAAGTAGATTGATTTTGGCCTTTATTGACTCCATGCGGTGGTTCATCACCTGCTTTGGATAAAAGCAATTCACATGCCAAGTTTGAAAAGAAGAAAATATCACCCGTCCGTTCCGCCCCCAAATCGCCTAGAAATCGAGATTTTCAGCCTCATTGGCGTGCGTCATGATGAACTTGAATCTGGGTTCGGGATCGCGCCCCATCAGTTCCGACACAATGGATTCGGTGAGTTCTTCGTCGCCCTGTGCAATTTCGACACGCAGCAGCCGGCGAGTGGCCGGATTGAGGGTCGTCTCGTAAAGGGTCTGCGGCATCATTTCACCAAGTCCCTTAAATCTGGATATCTGAACATCCTCTATTTTTTTGTGATTTTTTTTCAGCAGTGCATCGCGTTCCTTTTCGTCCAGCACCCAAAAGGTCTTTTTGCCGATATCCACGCGGAACAACGGCGGCTGTCCGATATAGACGCAACCGGCCTCGATGAGCGGACGCAGATGTCTGTAGAAGAATGTGAGCAGCAGCGTGGAAATATGGTGACCATCGCTATCCGCATCGGCCAGCAGAATCACCTTGTGGTAACGCAGGTGATCGAGTGTGCAATCTTTGCCAAGGGCACATCCCAGAGCGTTGGCGATATCGCACAATTCCTTGTTCTGCCCTACTTTTCCCGAGCCTGCGGTTTCGGCATTGAGCACTTTTCCGCGCAGCGGCAAAATCGCCTGCGTGCGGCGATCGCGCCCCTGTTTGGCCGATCCGCCTGCCGAATCGCCTTCGACCAGAAACAGCTCGCATTCGGCCGGATTATTCGACGAGCACTCCGCCAGCTTGCCGGGCAGATTGAGTTTTCGCGAGGTGCGCACAGACTGCGTCATCACATTCAACGCCGCCTGTTTCGAGGCCTGCCGTGCCTTGGCCGCCAGCACCACTTTATCCGCGATCACCTGACTCGCCTTGGGATGCGACGTTAAAAATGCATCCAGCTCGTTTTTGACCGCATTCGAAATCCACGTGCGAATATCGACATTTCCCAGCCGTCCCTTCGTCTGCCCCTGAAACTGCGGGTTCGAAATGAACAGACTGATGGCCGAAAACAGCCCCTCACGGATATCTTCTGCCGCAACCGTCACATTTCTTGGGATCATGCTGTGCGCATCCATATATGCCTTCAGCGCGCGCTGAACGCCGTCGCGCAGCGCCTGTTCATGCGTGCCGCCGTCGGGCGTCGGAATCGCATTCACAAAGCTCTGCGTCACATCTTTGGTCACATCGCACCAGCAAAGCGCCACATTAAAGCGCCCCTGCTCATCGTCGCGCGACATCGTAAAGAAATCGCCGTGAATCTTTTCGGTTTTCCCGGCCTCGATCAGATGGGCGACCAGATCCGTCAGCCCGCCCGAAAACCGGAACGTTTCCCGCGTGTTGTTCACATGGTCGTTCCACGTGATTTCCAGCCCGTTCAGCAGATACGCCTTAATCTCAAGCCGCTCGCGAATCAGGTCGGGTTCGAAGGTCGTCTCGGGAAAAATCTCGGGGTCCGGCCTGAAGAAAATGGTCGTGCCCGTGAGACGGCTGTTGCCGACGCGCGTCACTTTGGTCTGCGGAATCCCCTGCGAATACCGCTGCTCAAATATCCCGCCGTCGCGCTCGACATGCACCTTGAAATCGATGCTCAGCGCGTTGACGACACTCGATCCCACGCCATGCAGACCGCCGGCCGTCTTATAATTGTTGTTGTTAAATTTGCCACCCGCATGAAGCCTGGTCAGAATCACCTGCAGCACGCTCTCTTTTGCAACCGGATGCTCATCTACGGGAATGCCGCGGCCGTCGTCCGAAACCGTCATCGACTGCCCGTCACTGTGCAGTGTCACCTGGATATGGCTCGCAAAGCCGTTCATCGCCTCATCGATCGCATTGTCCAGGATTTCCCACAAAAGATGGTGCAGCCCCGTCTTCCCCGTCGAGCCGATGTACATCCCCGGCCGCAGGCGCACCGCCTCAAGCCCTTCCAGAATCTCTATATCTTTTGCCGAATAATTGCTGCTCATTGCTTCCTCGTCGTGTGGCAGAATTGCCATTGCGCGCCGTTTCTAAATCAAAGCGGCCTCCGGGTGAAAGAAAAACTTTCGTTAAATGTGGGTTTCTGTGAGGGGGGAGCCCCCCCCTGCGGCGCTATTTCGGTGTCCGGACACCGAAATACGCGCCTACCCCCCCTGCGGGAGCACCCGCAACGCCCCGGTCTGCAGACATCCATTAATTGTGGACGATGCGCAAAAATTTGCTATGCTGTATCATGCCTTATTTTATCGGTATTCAGACGAGGATAAGATGAAACAAAATCAAATAATCATAGCATTATGCATAGTGATGTTGTCTGCCTGCGGATGCAATCAGAACTGCAAGGATCGCGGTGAATGTGACTGCGTATCGCGGTACGACTGCAATGGCGAAAATGAAATCTGCATCAACGGCGTATGCGTCGCAGAGGAACAGCCCATCTGGATTATCCCGGATCGGGCATTCGGAGAATCATGCACGGGCCACCGCGACTGCATCGACGGCATCTGTCTGCCCGAAGGTCCGAACAATGGCGGGGTCTGCACCATCGCATGCGAACTCAGGGAAGACTGCCCGAATCACTGGACATGCAATGCATGGACGGGAAAAGATAGCGCCTTTGATCATGTCTGTGTGCCCGAGATCACCTCAAAACTCTGCAAGCCCTGTACGGTCGACGCCCATTGCAATGCCACGGGCGATTTGTGTGTCGAGCTCGAAGAAGGGCGCATCTGCGCTCGCGACTGTTCGCTCGAAGACTGCCCCACCGGCTATACCTGCGAGACCATCGAACGCGATGGCGCGAGCTATCTGCAGTGCATTCCGCTTGACAATTCGTGCGAATGCGGTCCGGGCAAAGAAGGCATGGGCAAATCCTGCACGAACGAAAATACGTTCGGCGTCTGCTCGGGCTGGTCTTATTGCAGTGTCCAGTTCGAAGGCTACGCCTGGAGCGCATGCGACGCCCAGATTCCCGCCGAAGAAATCTGCAACGGCAAAGACGACGACTGCGACGGCCTCACAGATACGCTCGATCCCGGAATGGCACACAGCGAGCTGGGGGATGCAGGAAATCTCTATCCGCTGTGCTATCTCGGCGGTTGCGTCGGGCATTTCCTGTGCGAGCCGGATGACGAAGGCAAGTACGGCTGGCGCTGTGATGCCGGTGATCCCGTCCACGAAATCTGCAACGGCGTCGACGACAACTGCAACGGCCAGATCGATGAAGGCTACACCAATGCCGACGGCATCTATGTGCACGACGAAAACTGCGGTACATGCGGCACCTCGTGTCTGCAGGTGCTCGCCAACCTCAAGAAAGACGCCAATGGCGAGGTCGTCGCAGGCGCAGCTGTATGCGAGCTCAGGAATGATGCGCCGGCGTGTATTCCACTGCAATGCGAAGACGGCTATTATCCATACCCGCACGAAGCGCCGGTTTCATGCATCAAACTGGAAAGCCCGGCATGTGAGGTCTGCGGTGCAGACAGCGACTGCCACGTCTATTCCGATCAATGCTTGGCGCTGAACGGTGACTTCGGAACGCATTGTCTGCAAAGCTGCGAGCCCGATTCCCCCTATCACTGCTCCGGCATGACCGGTGTCCAGAGCTGCTGTCCTGCAGGCTATACGTGCGAATTGTACGAAGGCGCACGGCGATGTATTCCGATGGGCGAAAGCTGTTCATGCGACGCGTCCAAAATCGGCATGGTGCGAAACTGCGTCGTCGCCTCGGGAACCGATGTCTGCCAGGGCCGCCAGACATGCGAAGATCTTGGCAACGACATCTATGCCTGGAGCGCCTGCAGCGCACAGTCTCTCACCGTCGAGGTCTGCGACGGACAGGACAACGACTGTGACGGAGAGACCGACGAAGATTTTATCGACGCAAAGGGACGATACAATAACGAAGCGCACTGCGGTGAATGCAACAACGACTGCCCAAGCCGCTGGAAAGCCCCCGAGCTGCATGCCGAAGGTGCCTGTCTGCCCGACAACGACAATTATTCGTGCCAGTTCACCGGATGCAAACTGGAAGAACAGGTTCTGGGCAAGAGATGCAGCGATGATGCCGACTGCGGGTCGAGAATGCGATGCGACCGGCAGGTCTATTACTGCGTGAACAAAGACAGCGAAGCACCCGAAGTTTCGTGCACCACCGACGACGACTGCAAAAGCCTCGATCGGGCGCACCGCTGTATCGACAAGGTATGCCGTGTGAAAGTGCAGTATCACGATGTGAACGGCATCGAAGCTGACGGCTGTGAATGCGGCGTTGCCATAGACGGCGGAACAGACGAACCCGAAACGTTCCTCACATTTCCCAACGAATTCAGCAGCTATGTCGACCGCAACTGCGACGGCATCGATGGCGTCGCAGAATCGTCGATTTTCGTGAGCAGCCAGTCGACATCATCGCACGGCACGATGGATCAGCCCTACAAGACCATCGGCGAAGCCATCGCGGCCTTCAATCCGGCGAAGCATACGGCGATTCTGGTTGCGGCCGGCACCTATATGGAGCAGGTGGTTCTGAAATCGGGCGTCAGGCTGTATGGCGGCTATGCATCCGATTTCAAATCGCGCAACATCATTCTGTATCCGACGCAGATTCAGGCGCCGCCGCCAGCCGACGACTCGCAGCCGGGAACAGTCTACATTCCGTCCGTGAACCGGCGCACCATCATCAGCGGGTTTACGATTCAGGGATATGATATGGACGAGAGCATCACGGCGGCCGGCAGCCGCGGGCGCAACACCTACGGCATTTATGTGGCCGAAGCCTCGAACCAAATCTATATTCTCAACAACGATATCAAAGCCGGCCGTGCCGGCGACGGCGGCCAGGGAAAGACCGGAGATTCGGGATATGCCGGAACGGACGGCGAAGCCGGTGCCAACAGCCGTGAATGCAGCGATCAATATTGCTTCAATCAGACGACCGCCGGCGGAGCCGGCGGCAAAAACACCCACTGCACATCGGCCGCAGGCCGAAAAGGTGCGACCGCAGCCGGCGGCAGCGTCGCGCAGGAGTTCACCAATTCCGACCGCGACGGCAAAGGCGGACAGAACAACAGCTATCAGCATTCCTATCCCGAACACTATGCCTATTGCAAATACGACTGCATGTCGGGCGGCTATGCGAACGCCGGCAACGGCAAAGACGGCGCCAATGGCAGCAGCGGCAAGGGTGGCAGCGGATGCAAATCGGGCATTGGAAAGATCCGCGATCAAATCTGGATTGGCAACTCGAGCAGTTCGGGCAGCGAAGGCAGTGCAGCCCAGGGCGGTGGCGGCGGCGGTGCCGGCGGCAGCGCGGTGAACAAGAACGATTCCACATGCTCCGTTGGCAATCTGCTCGGTGATATTGGCGGCAGCGGCGGCGGCGGCGGCGCCGGAGGATGCGGCGGTGACGGCGGCGGCGCTGGCGGCGCCGGCGGCGGATC